>Ga0172362_10002686_pt1 | contig 15380 bp, 6 predicted proteins | sample LakKivs1_kivu2a2_FD_114534 | JGI IMG/M metagenome (GOLD analysis project Ga0172362, IMG submission 114534) | Sediment microbial communities from Lake Kivu, Rwanda - Sediment s1_kivu2a2 | ecosystem: Environmental > Aquatic > Freshwater > Lake > Sediment | place: Rwanda: Western Province, Lake...
CCCTTTCCAAAAGATTCTCGAAGGATTCCACATGGAATCCTTCGTAGAATCATATTATGAGGCTGACCAGAACCATCAGGATTCCCTTGGACGCACGAACCGAACAGGTTCTCCCTTCCATACTGGTCCGTTTGCAAGCCAGCAGTATACGGCGGAGGTAGAGGTGGAGGAAATACTCGTGGTGGTGTTCCTCTTCCTGGTGGTGATTCGGTTTTTGGTGGATGTGGTGGCGGCGGAGGCGGGTTCCTTGGTCAGGCTGGCGAGGCTGGCGGAGGTTCTAATAATTGGTCTACTGGAAATGGTGCTGCTGGGGGGGCTGCTGGTAATCCTGCTGGTAAAGGTACTGCTGGTGGTTCTCAGATCCGTGGCGGAGGTGGTGGAGGAGCGGGGACTGGGGGCGCTGCTGGTGGTACTGGAGGGGCTGGTGGTTATGCCTCAGGTGGTGGTGGGGGAGGCGCTCCAAATGGTCTTGGCGGAAAGGGCGGTGATGGCATCGTTATTGTTGCCGTGTATTAGTGACAGTGTATGATCTTCCATGAAGATCAAATTCTTTACCCTAATCAGCGACATCGACCTCTGGAAACTGGGACACTTCAACATCAGGGAACTAGGCGTTCCCCTTGAGGATACCCATTTTGTGCAAGGGGCCAGTTCGGTCGCGTCTGGCTACAAGGGTCTGATAGACGGTAAGGAAGCGGACGTCTTCTGCTTCGTCCACCAAGACACGAGGCTCCATTTCGACGTCCTCAAGGTGATCCCTCAATACTTCGAGAATCTCCCAAGAGTTGGAGTCATGGGATTCGTCGGATCATCCGCGCAACTTCCAGACAAGTTCTGGTGGGACTCCAAGCCATGCTACGGATCCCTTTGCTGGGCCAAGGAATGGACCGAGGAGCCGACGCTAAAGCTGAACGATTTGAGGTACAAGATCGGCGACCTGACCTATAACCCAGTCGAGACGGTGGACGGATACTGCCTCTTTATCAAGAAGGACGTCTTCGAGAAGATCGGCGGCTTCGACCCCGACTACAAATGGCATGGCTATGACATGGACATCTGCATGCGCAGCTTGGCCCATGGATACCAGAACTATGTCATCGGGCAGAAGACCCATCATATAGGAAGCTCGACCCACGACGAGAAGGCCAAGTCGGAGGCCCTCAAAATCTTCACCGACAAGTGGGAGAAGTTCATTAGGGAGAGAAGGGCGACCGTAGACATGACGCCGCCCACCGACGTCAGGGAGCTGGTTCCATCGTCAAACCAGAAATGGAAGCGCCGTGGCCCTAGCAGGCTGAAGATCTGCGTCTATACCATCTGCAAGAACGAGCGCAAGTTCGTGGATAGGTTCGTCCGCTTCTGCGAGGGCGCAGACGGGATCTACGTCCTAGACACTGGAAGTACGGACGGTACGCCAGAACGCCTGGCCGAGCTCGGCGTCAACGTCAAGATCATGCCCTTCGAGTCATGGAAAACGATCGAGGAATACGATGCCATCCTTGCACGAGGAGGAAGGCCTTGGCGCTTCGACCTCCCTCGAAACATCAACATGGAGATGATGCCAGAGGACACGGACGTCTGTGTCTGCATAGACCTAGATGAGGTCTTGGTACCTGGCTGGCGCGAGATCATCGAGGGCGTCTGGACGCCTGGAATAAACCACCTCGACTACCAGTTCGCTTGGGGGATGAAAGAACCCGCCCCAGAGGATAATGAAGAACTCTACAAGCGGTTGCAGAAAAAGATAGAGACGAATGTTTGCTTCCACTACAACAAGTTCCACTCGCGCCATGGATACATCTGGGTGTCGCCAGTCCATGAGAAGATCGTGACCACGGCTGACTTTGCTGGGAAGGAACGGATGGCCAGTTACAGAGAATGCCTGGTCTGTCATTATCCAGACCCATCCAAGTCGAGGGGCCAATACCTCGCCCTGCTCCAGCTCGGCGTGAGGGAGGACAACAACGACGTCCATAGCCATTTCTACTATGGGCGCGAGCTCACCTACTACGGCAAATGGGCGGAGGCGATACCACAACTGCAACGCTTCTTGGATCACCCGAACGCGAAGGGGTGGGGTCCCGAAAGAGGCAACGCCTGCTCCCTGATATCCATCGCCAACATGACACTGAGCAACGAGCAGGGGATTGACGAGAACAAGAAAGCCGAGCTGAGGAAGGAGTCAATCCGCTGGGCAATGAGGGCCTGTTACGAGCAGGGCGGGCAGAGGGAGGCATGGGTCGAGTTGTCCACGAGGATGCGAGACCTTGGAGACAACCCGGGATCCTATTGGGCCGCCAAGATGGCGCTCAAGATAGACCCGATCCATTGCGCCCGTGGATACCTGAACAACCAAAATGCTTGGACTTGGGAACCACATGACTTGGCTGGCGTGGCCGCGTATTGGATGGGACTCAAGGACGAGTCCATGATCGAGGAATGGGCGGCGCTCGAGAAAAACCCATGGCATGAGAGGCTCATCAGCAACTTCTCCCTGACTCAAGAGCTATGCGTTCCGCTCGAGAAACAGGATGGCCCCCCGTTGGTGGACGTGATCATCCTGTCGTACTCCAAGACGAGGAAAGAGTACGACATGACCGTCAGGGGCATAAACTCGCTGCGCCATAGCAGCCCGGACGTCCCGTTCAACATAATCGTGGTCGAGACCAACCCGAACGTCCTTTCTGAGTTTGGCTCGTTTGGCGCTGGGGTGAAGGTGGTTACCCCTAACAAGGCCTTCAATTACAATGAGTTCCTGAACTTCGGGTACGCCCATTGTCACAAGGACTCGAAGTACATACTGATCCTGAACAACGACGTCGTCGTTTTCTGTCAGGCCTTCATCAAGCGCATGATCGAGGGTCTGGAGACCGTCCAGTCCGTGTCCGCTTGGGGGCTCAGGGAGAGCAGTTGGGGGTTGCTTGACTCGAGCAAGCCGTTGAACGTGAACTTTGACATCAACAGAGCCCTTTGCGGTTGGTGCATCATGTTCGACAAGGCAATACTCAACGCGATTCCGTTTGAAACCCTGTTCCCGGCGAGCTACGCGTGGCATGGACAGGACGTGTACTACGGCGAGCAGCTCCGCCTGCGCGGGTATCGCCATGGGCTCGTCACGCAAGCCAAGGCCCTACACCTCCAGATGCAGAGCCATCATCTATTAGACGAACACCTGAAGCCGCCACAGACACGCGGAGACATGCTCAAGAGGATTGGCTTGGCTGGCAAGCGTTGCGCCGAGATAGGAGTCGACCTTGGGGAGTTTTCAAAGGAGATCCTATCCAACGATCCAGAAACCCTGATTCTCGTTGACCCGTGGCTCCATCAGGACGAGAAGCTCTATCCTGACCCGTGCAATGTGACCCAGATGGAGTTTGATCAAAAGGCCAAACACGTGGTCCAGACTGTGGGATCGGACTTCCGCGTGGTTGTTAGGCGTACCACCTCTGTGGATGCTGCTCGGGCGATAGAAGACAAGTCCCTTGACTTCGTGTACATTGACGCGATCCACACCAAGGAGGCTTGTACCGAGGATCTGATGACGTGGTATTCGAAGATCAAGCCTGGTGGATGGATTTGCGGACATGATTACCAGTTCGAGGGAGTGGCCACAGCCGTTGGAGACTTCTCGAGGGAGCATGGCCTCCAAGTCTCGCTGATAACCACAGAGGTCACCCCGAGCTGGGGGATTCAGGTTAAGTGATCTGGGACTGCTTCTTGTACAACGGCGAGGAGGACATACTCGCCCTGCGCGTAGGCATCCTCAAAGACGTGGTTGATCGATTCGTCGTCGTCGAGTCGACCGTGACCTTCAGCGGGAAGCCCAAGCCAACGATGTTCACCAGCAGCGATCCAAAGTTTCATCATGTGGTCATTGATGATACGCCAGACAGCGGTCCCGATAGGTGGGCGCGTGAGAGGTTCCAACGTGACGCCATGAAGCGTGGCCTGACCGAATGTAAGTTCGAGGATTTGGTTTGCCTGTCGGACGTGGATGAGATCCCCGATCCTGACTCTCTAAAGGCCAGGAAATGCGGCGGCTACCAATGCCAGATCTCAAACTACTATTTGAACACCGTCGAGCAAGGCCCGATCTGGGTCGGCCCCGTCGTCCTGAATTACTATCAGGTCAAGAATAGGGGTCCGCAACAGCTCAGGGACATGCGGTATGACCTTCGACGGGTGACACCGGGAGGATGGCATTTTACCTATGCCTCTTCTCCAGAGAGGATCGTCGAGAAGCTGAAGGCGTTCTCCCATGCTGAATACGATACCGAGGACGGACACAAGTTGGTTCTCGGATCGAGGGAAGGCCTGAAGAGCTTCGTGACTGGAAACCCATGTCAAGTCATGGACATAGATAAGGGCTACTTCCCAAAGTTCCTGCGCGACAATAAGGACAAATTCAAGCATCTATTACGTTGACTGGAGTCTCTCCAAGGAAGAGGTTCTTCGAGTTTTTCGCGAACGCTTGAGCTTCAGCCGCCTGAACTAGCGACGGCGGCGAGTCTGGGTTAGGCCCCCAGTTCCTGACGTTGTAAACGGTCGTGACCTCTGGCCAGTCCCAGCGAAGATCAATCGCGGGTAGCTGGCCGATCGACCAAGATCCGCATCTCGCCCCGTTGATCATCGGGAAGTATATCTCCGTTGCCTTGGAGGCGAAGGTGAACCACCAGCAGAAGGTCGAGTTAGACATCACGATGCGCTTGAACGAAGCTCCCCTCGCGAAATGTTTGACGCCCCATCCATTGACATACTGTGGTCTGTATTTCCAGAAGTAGTTCAGGTACGGATGCCTCGACTTCTCGTCCGTCATCAGGTGAAGCGTCTTGAACTTGAGCCCGTCCAGGATCGTGGTGTAATAGGACGGATCCATGACTAGGCCGTCTTGTGTGGCTCGCCTTGGGAGGAAGTCACCGAGGCGTACGTTCACGAGGATATCGTCTGGATCTGCCTCGGCAACCTTGAAGTCCGTGGAACACCAGTCGCGGATTTTATCCCTGTCCGCGACGAAGTACCTGCTATGCACGAACCCGCTCTTGATCCTCAGGCTCTTGCCCCTGAGATGCTCGACGTCTGGCCATGACGGTATTGGGTCGGCTCCCTCAAGGACAGTTTCTGGTCCAAGGATGGATTCTCCAACGACCACGTCTCTCGTTCGCGGGAATCCCTCTATGGGATTGGCTTGGAAGGCAAGCCCAAGGCGCTCGGCGATCAGCCTTCCCGCCACGTATAGGTAGAGGTGGTTTCCCAGACGACAGCCTTCGGGGTAGGTGACCTTGATCATTTGATCTTTCGCAGATAGCCGTTCGGGTTCTGGGTCATCAAGAACTTCTCGCGGCTCTTGTCGACCACGAATTCTGGATGTTTACTGAGGAACTCCCAGATGGCCTCCATCGGCCCGGGGCCGTGGTCTGGACATACGGGGTGGCCGTTCACGTTTGAATCCTCGACGATCATGTACGATCCCACGGTGACCAGCGGCGCGTAAGCCTCCATCTCCTTGAGGACGTAATCCTTGGAATGGTCAGAGTCTAGGATGACCATGACTGCTTTATTGGAAAGCTTTGTGAACGATTCAATCAGATCAGGGGCTATGGACGAGCTGTTGATATACTTGACGCGGCGATGCCAAGGGGGGTTTCTATTGTTCGTGTCTATGCTGATGACGTACCCATTGCCGTTGAAATCGCACATATCGCCGAGAAAAAAAGCTCCTCCACCAAAGCAGGTTCCAGTTTCTATGATCAGTTCGGGCTTGATCTCGTTGATGATTTCTTGGTAGACCCAGAGGTCGTTGGGAGACTTCTGGACGGAAACGCCCCTCCATTTCGTGTCGGTCACCCACACGCAACTGCTGTAGTACTTCTTGTGGAACTCGCCGACCACGTCGACTGGCTTTTTCTCCTTCGGGATGGCTAGGATGTCCCACTGGAAGCCGTCCTCTGGGTGGTCCTTGAAGTTCTTCTTGTAATCTTCGTCCTGCCCAGGCCACATCGGCTCGACATGGTAGCCCATGTCGTCCAACAAGTCGAACAGGCCCTGTGGGGTCGCGTGATTGCGCCTAAGCGCCTGCGTGTTCACCTCAATGCATAGGTTGGGCCTGTGTATCTTGAGCGTGGAGGCCGCTCCCAGAAGGAGCTTGCATTCCATGCCCTCGACGTCGATCTTGATGTAGCCGATGCGCCGCTTGAATTTCAGCGAGTCGAGCGGGATGACGGGCACGGCAATGGTGTCTTCTGTCTGGTATGGGATAATGAACGACCCGCCGCAGTTTGGGTACACCATGTTCCAATACAGCTCGCCCTCTTTTTCGCCTAGGGCCATCCTCTGTAACTTTGCCGTCGGGCAGTTGTAGCTGAGACAGGCGAAGGCGGTGGGGTTCGGCTCGAACGACCACACTTCGGGAGAATGCTTCACGTATTCGGCGGTGTGGCTACCTATGAAGGCCCCCGCGTCGATGACGATGGTGTCTTTTGGGATCAGTGGGATCACCCTGTCGAGGAAGGCTCGGTCGGTTTCCAATTTCCTGAGCTGGTAGGCCCACGAGCTGGCCCCACAGTCTCCAGAGATGACCGCTATGTCGCAGTCTGGAAGGACCTCTATTTTCTGCCCAAGTTTTCTGGCCATCATGGCCTCCTCGATCACATGATACAGGGAACCAGAAGGAAGATGGGACAGTATCTCCCAACTGTATAGGGAGGGCTTGTCCTCTTCTGGAGAAAGCTTCATGTTGGAGTCAGGATATTCTGGCAAGTCGGGCTACTCTGGCGTATCTGGCGCGTCGGGCATATCAGGCGTGTCAGGGGCGTCTGGGCTCGAGGGGCTAAGTGGTACCTCTGGTTATAGCGGTGTTTCTGGCTTCTCTGGTACCTATAGCGGCTTCTCTGGTCACAGTGGCAAGAGCGGATATTCGGGTCCAAGTGGCAAGTCTGGCATCTCTGGTACTGTTGGATGTTCGGGATACTCGGGTATCAGTGGTCAGTCTGGAACAGTTGGTTCTGGCATCTCTGGGAAGAGCGGGACTTCTGGTCGGTCTGGGTATAGCGGGACTTCGGGATTCTCTGGAACCTACAGCGGTTATAGCGGCAAGAGCGGCGCGTCTGGCTACTCTGGGGCTTCGGGCTATTCGGGCCTTTCTGGGCGCTCGGGCTATTCTGGCCTTGGGCTGTCTGGTTACTCGGGAGAATCTGGCTTCAGTGGTTTGGGATACTCTGGAACCTCTGGAATGTCGGGCTTCTCGGGTACGTACAGCGGCTGGTCTGGTGAGAGCGGCGCGTCTGGTACGTCTGGGTTCTCTGGAACCTACAGTGGATTCAGTGGGCTGAGCGGGCTATCGGGAACCTCGGCGACGTCTGGAAAATCGGGCTACTCGGGGAAGTCTGGCCAGTCTGGGTACAGCGGGTTCTCTGGCTACAGCGGTGTTTCTGGCTTCTCTGGTACCTATAGCGGCTGGTCTGGTGGTAGCGGAGCTTCTGGTACCAGCGGCTTCAGTGGTACGTACAGCGGTTTCTCTGGAACCAGCGGCGCGTCTGGTACCATCGGAAACTTCGAGAACTCCAGGATCGCCACGAAGACCGCAGATACCAACAGGACGTCCACGGTCATTTCAAACGATCCAGACCTCACGATAACGCTTGAAGCTGGAAAGACGTATAGGATCGAAGGATACGTATCCTGTATTGCTACTGGTTATGGGTACGACTACCTGAAGGCCGAATGGGGTTACACGGGTACATCCAGTACGATCAACCTTAGCATGACGAACGCGTCTTACATGTACACTTGGACGGCCTTGGGCGTCGCAACCAGCTATAACCTATACGTCACGTCGGCGACGGGTTTCTTTGTGGCGGGGGACTTCTACACGACCACTTCAGGAACCTTCTCCCTAAAGTGGGCTTCTTACTACGGGACTGGATATGGCATCACCTTGCAGAAGGGGTCATGGCTCAAGTTATACGACGGCAGTGGCGCAGCATCAGGATCGTCTGGTCAGTCTGGGTACAGCGGATTCTCTGGGGCATTCTCTGGCATTTCTGGTTACAGCGGGACATCGGGTACGAGCGGAACCAGTGGTACGTCTGGGTACAGTGGAACTAGTGGAACGTCTGCTTGGAGCGGCAGCTCGGGCTCCTCGGGCTCTTCGGGAACATCGGGAACCAGCGGTACGTCTGGTACTAGCGGTTTCTCTGGCGCGTTCTCTGGCATCAGTGGGTTCTCTGGTTCTTCGGGTTATTCTGGCTTCTCTGGAACGGTTGTCGGAACGACCCTCAGTACCTCGGTGATCAAAGCCTATAGTACATCCAGAGGAACTGGATCCATAAGTTCTGATCCAGAGTTGCAATTGACTTTATCTGATAGTAAAACATATAAAATAACTGGGTACATTGTTGGAAACTGCCCAAGCAACGGTTCTTTTTCGGCTCAATGGTCGTATACAGGATCCATCGCTTCTGGTGGCTTCTATTTGACTACATACTCTCCGTATAGTAGTCCTTATGCTTCTTGGACCACATGGAACGCTTTGGCAACTCCCGCTAACGTACAGTTATATTATACATCTGGAGGAATTATTCTTAGTGGAATAATAACTACCAGTACAGCTGGTACACTTTCTTTCGACTGGATATCATCTTTTGGAACTACAACAATCTATAAAGGTTCGTGGCTGAAAGTCGAGCAAGGCGACGGAGCTGCCAGCGGTACGTCTGGGACTTCTGGAACCTCTGCGACTAGCGGTACGTCTGGGTATTCTGGTACGTCGGGCTATTCGGGCCTAGGACTCAGTGGGTACTCTGGGATATCGGGTATTTCTGGAACCTCGGGTACCTCTGGGACTAGCGGTACGTCTGGATTCAGTGGTACATGGTCTGGTTGGTCAGGTACTTCTGGTACTTCTGGTACTTCTGGGTTCTCTGGGGCTACTCAGTTCGTGGGGGCAAAGTTGTATTTGAGTGGCGCATTCTCTCACTTGGCGTTGGCTAACTGGACAACGCAAACGCCAAATGTTACTGAGTTCAATAGCGGGCTGCTTGTTGCTAGCGGAGCCTCGATGTATTTGACTGAGGATGGTTATTACAGGATAGAAGCATCGTGCGGGTACTCAGCCATTGCAGGGGTGTCAGCCATATCTGGAGTTAGGGGCGTTGCGGTATTGGTGGACGGAGCATATGCCACGATAACAAATTCTCCTCCTTCTGCTGGCTGGGCTACCTACATTCATTCTGGAACCACTATATCAGCCGCTTCAGGAGCCGTCCTCGTTTTGCAGACAGCTCATAGTCATGAGGCCATTACCACATGGACGACGGCTCTTGGTGGCAAGGCTGGTAGTCCAACAATTGAGGTCATCAGGTCTGGATACAAGTAGTAGAATTGAAGTAGCTGACGTTTCGAACTGAGATGAAGCATGATCAAGGCCGTCCACAAGCCCACGGGAAAAGTCCTGCTCACCTCGTCGGCCAACTCGCCAGAATCCTCCTTCCGCAAGACGGTCGAGGCTGCCTTTCCGAACATCTGTCCTTCAGAGATAGAGATAGTCAGCAGGGATCGTAAATCCCCATTGGGGCCACCGCGCCAAGACCACAAGCCGTCCTCGAAGGAAGTCGTCTGGAAAGGGTCAGCAACTGACATGGGTGGATACGCGAATATGAATCGCGAAATATCTCTGCGTCTGTTTTTGCATCACGGGTTCAAAGTCAAGCTGGAAATACTACCCACTGGGCCTCAGGTCGACCAGACCACGAGGAACGTCCTGAAGGCCCTCGAGAACACGAAGTTGGATTCCGAGTCTGCGGCCCCGCTGGTCATCGGGTTCACTCCAATGACGGTAGCCAAGACCGCGAGGAAGCTGATCTTCTTCACGATGATGGAGACGCAAGGTCTCCACCAGGAGTTCGCTAGGCGGTGCAACGAGGCGGACGAGATATGGGTTCCGTGCAAATTTTACAAGGATGTCTTCTTTAATTCTGGGGTCCTGAAGCCGATTTCCGTCATTCCCCTTGGCGTCAACCAATACCTCTACGCCCCAGGAGCCAAGGAGCCGTCGCTCCGATACGACGAGTTCCCATCTGGCAAGGTCGTCAACCAGACGCCCAAGGACTGCTTCAAGTTCATGTCCTTGTTCGGGTGGTCCTATCGAAAGGGGCCTGACGTCCTTTGTCGGTCATTCCTGAATGAGTTTGACGGGGACGATGACGTGGCTTTGGTCATCTATTCCAGATACATGGGCTCCAGCGCCGAGCAGCATCGGGCCTACGTCCGCAAGGAGATCAACGAGTACTACTCCGAATGCAAGAAGGAAAAGCCCGCGAGGATCTACTACTGCGGCGACGAGATTCCCATCGCCGACCTTCCAGGCTGCTATTGCGCCAACGACTGCTTCGTCTTCTGTTCCCGTGGAGAGGGTTTTGGCCTGCCAGTGATCGAGGCTGGGGCCTGTGGTCTGCCCGTGATATCGGCATACCACACGAGCATGACCGAGTACCTCGACGACGATGTGTCCTGGTTGGTAAGGCCCAAGCAAATCGCGTCCGCAAACGAGAAGTTGTGCTGGATCTCGGAGTATTATAGGGATCAGCAGTTTGTGGTCCTCGGGGAGGAGGAAACCAAGGAGTTCTCGAGGCTTATGCGTGGCGTCTTCGAGGACGCCATTGGCGCGAGCCAGAAGGCGTCCTTGTTCAAGGAACGCATATTGCGGGATTACACGTGGGATCGCTGCGCCCAGCGCGTGGCTGACAGGCTTATGTCGTCATAAGTCTCGACTGAAGCCAAGGCTTGCCGCTCAAGCATCTGGCGACGTTGGGCTGGATGACAAGCAGCCGTCCGTCGCTGGCATGCCAGCGACGGCAAACTTCTGGGCGATATTTCTCGCCCCGTTGAGATCCGCGTAGAGAAGGAGTGGCCAATTCCTCTTGGCTAGAATCTCATGAACGAGTTGTCGGTTTTCTATGTCGTCAGGAACGAGGAGGCTCTGATCAGCCAGTCGATAGAGTCCATCCTGCCGATCGCAAGCGAGATAATAGTCGTGGACACTGGCTCGGTCGACAAGACCATCCAGATCTGCTCCAGGCTACCCAACACGTCCGTCCACAGCTATGCCTGGTCCGACGACTTCTCGCAGGCGCGGAACTACGCCATGCGCCTCTGCCATGGGCCATGGGTCATGTTCTTGGACGCGGACGAGAGGATTGACGAGAGGGCTCGCGGGGCGATCAAACAGGAAATCACCTCTGGCGTTGGCGCAGCGGCGCTGCGTGTGGTGGACCATGTAGGAAAATGGACATCTGAGGGCCAGCCATCGTTTTATGATAGCCCCCAGATCAGGCTCTTCCAGAAGGACGAGCGCGTCTACTTCACGGGACGCGTCATGGAAAGCATGTCCCCGTCCATCCAGAAGGCCAACATCTCCGTCAACCTCCTTGACGCCGAGATACATCACTTCCTCTGGAGGGGCAAGAATGCGGAGTACGCGGCTGGGAAACTCAGGTATTATAATAAACTAGGGGCGAACTTCTCTCTCCTAAACGTACAACAGGACAGGGAATTGATCATGCCGGAAGAGGATCCCAAGCCTTTGGCGGACGTGGCGATCGTTATGACCGCCTTCGGGGCGCTCGACTATACCAGGCAGGCGATCTCGTCCATCTCGTCCAACGCGCAGATCCCGTATACCTTGTACTTGGTTGACAACGGATCGAAGGACGCGACGTTCGACTACTTCAAGTCCATCAAGGACGCCAAGGTGATCAGGCTTGGCGAGAACGAGGGTGTGGCCAAGGGCAAGAACGCCGGGCTTCAGGAGGCGCTCAAAAACGAGTCCCTGCAATACATCGTGTTCGTCGACAATGACGTCATCATGCCAGAACGATGGCTCTCCAAGATGCGCCAGATCATGGATGCCAATCCAAACATCGGCGTCCTGTCGCCAGTCAGCAGGCTGGCCCTGATGCAGTCCCAGCATCCCGATTCCATCGCCAAATACCTCATGCGCGTGAGCCTTGCCGAGCTCAACAACACTGGGTTCGGCAGGCCCGTCGACTTCGAGCAGACGGACCTCGTCGAGGGGACCTGCATGATGGTAAGGGCCTCCTTGGCCAAGAAGATCGGGATGTTCGACGAGTCGTTCGGGCTATATGGATCCGAAGACTACGACTATTGCCTGAGGGCCAGGAAGGAAGGCTGTCAGGTAGGAAGGGCCGCGAGGGTCTTCTTCGAGCATTTCGGAGGGGCGAGCAAGAGAACCATCGGTTTGGACTGGTTCTCGATATCGACCACCTCTCGCCTTAGGTTCGATGAAAAATGGAAGCCCAAGGTAAACGTCGGGCCTTCCCCCGTCGTCCCCATAGGTTCCAAACTCGGCTCTCCGTTACCCTCCATGGAGCCGTCAGAGAACAGGAAGATCAGCATAGTCATAATCGCGCACAACAGGATCGACATGACCAAGGATTGTCTCACGTCGATCAGGGCATCAACCAAGAGCTACGAGCTGGTCTTCGTGGACAACGGGTCGACGGACGGGACGCCCAATTGGGTCGCGAAGAACTTCCCAGAGGCGAAGCTGATCACCAACGAGAAGAACTTGGGTATTCCCAAGGCTAGGAACCAAGGGATCAAGGAAACGACCTGTGACCTGATCGTCATGATGGACAATGACTGTACGGTGAGCTTGGGATGGGTCGAGGATCTCTACGCGCCGCTGGCCAATGGAGCCTCCGTTTCTGGAATCGAGGCGTGGTTCCTCGGTCACGACAAGATGCCGACTGGCAGGGCGATGAGCCAAACCAACAACTTCGGGTATCTTGGCGGGGCCTGCTGCATGTTCAGGCGCGAATTGTTCGAGCAAGTCGGCCTCCTCGACGAAGGGTATTCGCCTGCCTATTATGAGGACTCCCTTTCTGGAGACAGGTGTGTTCCAATTCGAAGGAACGGATGTGTTGAAGTGGTTTCCCTAGAGGAACTCTTTGCATTCGGAGAAAAAACAGTCAGAAAAGACGGCAAAGAACAATCTATATTGCGCGGTGTGGAAACGCTGACTGTAGATCCGCAAAATCCAAGCGTTGAAATAGATCCAGATAATCCTCCATCTTGGTGGACAAATAGGTACCTAAGCAAAAATGAAAGGAGTCACCTAGATAAGCATTGTCACGGTGAGAATACCAGATACTTCGTTGACGTTGTCAAGTCTCGTATAAGAAAGAGAATCCAGAGATATTACAATGAAGATGCTCGAGCGTTCTGGGCTCCGATCGGAACTGTTATTCGTCACAAGTGCAACAAGAACATGTTTAGGATTGACGGTAAATTCGGTCAAACTTGCTGTACAGAAGATCACTCCATAATGATTTGGGACAAAGGGCATTTGAGCGAGGCTACTCCGCTCGAACTTGCAGACAAGAGGCCATGTTCCGTGTCCTGTAAGGTTGAAACAGATCTGAAATCGTATTGTACTTTGCCTGTTCGTGGTCAATGGGGGAAGGAGGGATCCGACGCTGTTTTGTGTTCTAGAGACACGGAGTACCGGCTTCCCACCTACAACGGCGTTGTTGGATTTTCTTATGATGATTACAGGGCTAGGGACATTTTTAGGTTTCTTGGCTACTATGTTTCCGAGGGGTCTTGCTCAGGAGACAATGTAAGTCTGTCAGTATACGACAATGAGCTTGCTAAAAGGATATCTGATACTGCCACTAGTTTCTTTGGAAAAGAAATGAAAATCCATGAATATCCAGTGGAAGATACAAAAAGAGAAATTAGGGATGTTAAATTCAATATCAAGAAAACCACGTGTTACCGTGTAAATTTTTACAAAAAGCAGATTGCAGATATGCTTTTGGAAATTTGTGGAAAGGGAGCCCATGGGAAGAAAATACCATCTTTTGTATATAGCGCTCCTGAGTTCTTGAAGAGAGAATTTCTCGTAGGAATGATTGAGGGAGATGGGCATTATTTCATGGGGCTGTGCAAGTCTGAACGCTCATACTCATCTGAATATAGGCTAAAAGCTTTCAAATACGAAACGGTTTCTCCTGTTCTTGCGAGCGGACTTTGCTTGTTGATGGCTACTATGGACGAAAGGTTCTCGGTTCAATTTAACGAGGAGAAGGGATCCTATTCTGTAAATTATGTCCAATTTAGGAAGAATTCCAGACAAAAAATCAAAGTTACACCTCTGGGCAAAACGAATGATTTTGTCTACGATATAAGCGTCGAAGGAACACACACTTTTGTAGATGCCCTTGGGTTGTTGGTCGTGCATAACACTGATTGGTGTCTGAGGGCCAAGAAGATGGGCCACGTGTTGGCTCACAGGCCAACATCAAAAATCAAACACCGCGAACACGCGACGCTCATTGGGACCCAGAAGGACTTCCATTACCAGCATGCCCTGAACGCTTCGGGAGAGAGATACGCCGCTGTCCAGCGCGGTGATGTCAAGCCCACCTACGAGTTCCTACCCAAGCGCCAGAAGAAGCTGAGGCTGCTCTATCTCGGGATGCAATGGGACTACGGGGACAGGAATCGTGGGACCTCATTCGAGCATGACAACTTCTATCCTTCTCTCATGTCTTGGGACAAGGTCTCGCAGTTCAAGTACTTCGACTTCGTGGAATTCGCCAACCAACATGGCATAGCCAAGATGTCCGAGGCGTTGAAGAAGACAGTCGACGAGTTCCAGCCAGACGCCATGTTCTCCGTCTTCTTCGAGCCGAACCATGACCCGACCAAGTCCGTGATCAAGAGCATCACCGAGACGACCCCGTGCAAGACCATCAACTGGTTCTGCGACTCCCATTATAGGTACGAGAACTTCGACACACAGTGGGCTCCACACCTGAGCTATTGCGTCACGACCAGCGAGGTCGCCTACAAGCGGTACAAGCATGACGGCTTTGCGAATAAGGTGATCAAGTCCCAGTGGTTTGCTTCACCCTCCTATAGGAAGATCGAGGGAATGGCCAAGGACGTTGGCGTCAGCTTCGTGGGCCAGCCACATGGCGACAGGCGGAACGTCATCCAGTTCCTCCTGACTCAGGGAGTGAAGTGTGACTGCTATGGGCATGGCTGGGGCAAGCGGCTTTCTTTCTCGGAAATGGTGGAGATGTTCAACAGGACGAAGGTCAACCTGAACTTGAACAATGCCGCCGATGCCAGGTTCAAGCAGATCAAGGGCAGAAACTTCGAGGTTCCAGGATGTGGCGGGTTCCTCCTTACGGGGAACTCGGAGAACCTCGCCGACTACTACGTCCCAGGAAGGGAAATCGTGATCTTCGAGGGAAACCACGATTTGTCAGAGAAGGTCAAGCATTACCTCAGCAACGACGAAGAGCGAGAAAGAATCGCCGAGGCCGGATACAAGCGTACGATGCGAGAGCATA
>Ga0172362_10002687_pt1 | contig 15380 bp, 9 predicted proteins | sample LakKivs1_kivu2a2_FD_114534 | JGI IMG/M metagenome (GOLD analysis project Ga0172362, IMG submission 114534) | Sediment microbial communities from Lake Kivu, Rwanda - Sediment s1_kivu2a2 | ecosystem: Environmental > Aquatic > Freshwater > Lake > Sediment | place: Rwanda: Western Province, Lake...
CGGAGAAACCCGGATACAGGATTGAATTGATGAATAGCCAGTTGAAGCCCATTTCTGCGGCACGGGAGGCGTGCTGAAGCCAGTCAGGCATAACGCCCGCCAGGCGGGGGAACAGATTATAGACTATCGGGACCTGACTCTGACTGCCCATTGATTTGTCATCCTGAAACTGCTATTTGTGCCAGTATAACAACAGCTGCGGCGGCCAACAATGCTCTGTACCCGTTCATATGATTAGTCACGCTTTCTTCTCGTCATTGCGAGGAGTGGCGACCCAATCGGGACGACGAGACAATCTGGAGGTGAAGCGATGAGATTGCCTCGCCCTGGGTTCCCGAGGACACAGAGTATTGCCCGGTGTCGTACCTATACCATCAATCTATCCGGACCCGACTATGCTCCGGCACTGTCACAAAAGGCTGCGAATGGAGAAAGGGTCTGCTATACTAGTGGAGAGGAAGAATGGCTGGGGACAGGGAACTTCTGAGTCTCGGCATTGACCTCGGCGGCAGCAAGATACTGACCGCCGTGGTCGATCCTCAGGGCAGGATACTTTCGAGTGACGAGAGCATAACGCCTGCCACCGAGGGTCGCGACCTGGTTATCCAGGCCATTGTGGACTCGGCAGGCAGTGCTCTGGGACAGGCGAGCGTCACCATCTCGGAGGTTACGGCCATAGGTATCGGAGCTCCAGGCATCTCCAATCCGGAAGCTGGCATCCTATTCACTTCCCCCAATCTGCCCGGATGGCGCAACGTTCTCCTCCGCGACATAATCCAGGACAAGCTTGGCGCCAAAGCCTTCCTCATCAACGACGCCAACGCCGCCGCGCTGGGCGAATTCTATTTCGGGGCGGCTAGAGGCGCCCGCAACTTCATTTATGTCACTCTGAGCACAGGCATCGGCGGAGGCATTGTCATCGGCGGGAAAATCTATGCCGGGGCCATTGGCACCGCGGGCGAGATTGGACATATGACCATTGATGACAACGGGCCTATCTGCAACTGTGGAAATAGAGGCTGCTGGGAAACTCTGGCCTCGGGGACGGCCCTTGCCAGGGAGGCCAGGCGGCGGATCGGGGAGGGAGTCAGGACGGACATCTTGAAATATGCCAACGATGACTTGGAAAAGGTGAATGCACAGGCGATCTACACTGCTGCCCTGGAGGGTGACAAGCTTGCCAAGAAACTGATCGCGCAGGCCGGCCACTACATAGGCGTGGGTCTGACCAATTTGATAAACATATTCAATCCCGAACTGATAGTCATCGGCGGCGGCCTATCAAACATGGGTGATATGCTGCTGGCCCCGGCCTTCAGGACGGCCGGGCAGAGAGCATACAAAGAGGCTTTCCAGGCCGTGCGCTTTGCCGCCGCCGCATTGGGGCGAAATTCCGGCGTGCTCGGTGCTGCTGCTTTCGCCATACAGGAGATACAGAAATCCCTGCCTGAACAGAAGGCATCGGCATAGCCCGGTCCGTGGATTAGTTCTCACCGCTCCGTCCAGTGCGGCGCCGCGCAAACAGAGGTTACGCTTCACTGTGAGGGTCTGAAAAAGACGGTCGCCAGCGGCGGCAACGTAATCGTCAGAGAATACGGGCGACCGTGTAGGGGTATGGGCGCTGCTTCCACTCCACCCAGGTTCCCCTGACCACTGCCTCCGTACTCTTTGGCATCGCTGTTCAGCATCTCTCTCCAGAATCCCGCCTGTGGCGCGCCGATGCGATAGTTGAATCGGGGGACCGGAGTGAAATTACACGCCACTGCAATAAAATCACCGGCCGTTCGACCTCTGCGAATAAGACTGAGGGTGCCGCCTTCGACGTCATTGCAGTCAATCCATTCAAAGCCGGCTGGCTCGAAGTCCAGCTCGTACAGGGCCGGCTGTTCACGATAGAACCTGTTCAAGTCGCTGACCCACCGCTGAAGGTCGGAGTGCCGTGCGTACTGGAGAAGGTGCCATTCCACGCTCTCGTCGTGTATCCACTCGCGCCACTGGCCGATCTCGGCCCCCATGAACAGGAGTTTCTTGCCGGGCTGGGCATACATGTATCCCAGAAGCGTCCTCAGGTTGGCGAATTTCTGCCAGTCGTCGCCCGGCATCTTTCCCAGGAGGGAACCCTTGCCGTGCGTGACTTCGTCGTGGGAAAGCGGCAAGACAAAGTTCTCAAAGAAGGCATAGATAAGGCGGAACGTCAGCTTATTGTGATGATACTTTCTGTATACAGGGTCCTTGGTCATATAATCGAGCGTGTCGTGCATCCAGCCCATGTCCCACTTCAAGCCGAATCCCAACCCACCGATATAGGTCGGCCGCGACACCATAGGCCAGGCAGTGGACTCCTCGGCAATGGTCTGCACGCCGGGTTTCTCCTGGTAGACCACCTCATTGAGACGGCGTAGAAAAGAAATGGCGTCGAGGTTCTCGCGACCGCCGTATTGATTGGGTATCCATTCTCCTTCCTTGCGGCCGTAGTCAAGGTAGAGCATGGAAGCGACGGCGTCTATTCGCAAGCCGTCAATATGGTATTTGTCCAGCCAGAACAGCGCGCTGCTGAGAAGGAAGCTTCTGACTTCGTGCCGGCCGTAGTTGAAAATGAAGCTGTTCCAGTCGGGATGAATGCCCTGTCTGGGATCGCCGTGCTCATAGAGGTGCGTTCCGTCGAAGTACCCGAGTCCATGTTCATCGTTGGGAAAATGAGAGGGGACCCAATCGAGAATGATGCCTATATCACGCTGATGCAAATAGTCAATCAAGTACATGAAATCCTGAGGTGTGCCATACCGACTGGTGGGAGCAAAATACCCCGTTGTCTGATAGCCCCACGACCCGTAGAACGGGTGCTCCATCACAGGGAGAAACTCAACGTGGGTAAATCCCACTTGTGTCACGTACTCAGCCAGCTTCGGAGCAAGTTCGCGGTAGGTGAGGTAACGATTCCTCTCCTCGGGCACCCGCCGCCAGGAGCCGAGATGGACCTCGTACACCGAGATTGGGGCATCAAGGGCATTGCGGGTCCGTCGCTTTCCCATCCATGATTGGTCTTCCCAGGCGTAATTCAGAGCGCGGACAATCGAGGCCGTTCTGGGAGATGTCTCAGCGTAGAAGGCAAATGGGTCGGCCTTGTCTACGCGGTAATCGCCTTGCTGAGAGACAATGTGATATTTATAGGCCGTGCCTTCCATTACGCCGGGTATGAACCCTTCCCAGATGCCCGACTGTCCTCTGGGACAAAGCGCGTGCCGCGACTTGTCCCAGCCGTTGAAGTCTCCGGTGACAGAGACCTGCCTGGCGTTGGGAGCCCATACCGCAAAGTAAACGCCTTCCACTCCGTCCACAGTCGCAGCATGAGCGCCAAGTCTCTCGTAGAGGCGATAGTGAGACCCCTCATTGAAGAGGAAAAGGTCTTGGTCGGTCAGCATGTTAAGGCTGCAACCGACCGCGCGGGCGGGCATCGTCTCATCTCCCGACGGCGTCTCTCTCTTCTTGACTTCCTTCATCCTGTATCACCTCCGGATAGTCCTCTGAGCACATCACCGCTGCCACAGTCCACGCTCACACCGAAGCCTTCATAATCTGCAATATGCCCTCGAGCGGCACCTTGAGCCAATCGGGCCGGTTATTGAGTTCGTATCCAATTTCATAGACTGCTTTCTCCAGAAGAAATGCATCGAAAAGAATTCTCAACTGTTCGGGGGCAGAGGGAAGCAATCGGGTATGCTCCATGCCACTCAAATATGACCTGAGAAAAGATGAAGACACCCAGGTATACCAGAATTCCGCCCAGCGTTGAAGTGTCGGCGAGTCTTCGGGTTTGGGCGCCGGTGAAGACTGACCGAGCACTGCGCTGTGCGCGGCGTATTGGAACGAGCGTATCATGCCCGCGACATCCCTAAGGGGAGACCGCTTTATTCGCCGCTCGCTCAATGAACGGGCCGGTTCGCCCTCGAAGTCAATGATGGCGAAATCTTTGCCGGTGTACAACACCTGCCCCAGGTGATAGTCGCCGTGGCAGCGTATTCGGGCCCCGGAGAATTTCTGACTTCGAAGCAGGTGGAAGCGGTCGGCTACACTCGTTTCCGAGTCAAGAACCTTCTGCGCGCTCTCTTGCAGCCCGCCAGGAAGTTCCTTCAGCCTATCCCGCAGTAACTGGAATGTTTGAGTAGTGAAGCTCCGCATGGAATGCCAGAGCGAATTCTGGTACAAGACAGAGAACGGCTCCGGGGCAAAAGCCGGGTCATCTGGCGTCGAGGCCAGTGCCACGTGGAGTCCTGCCGTACGTTCACCCAGAAGCTGCGACGAAACAAGATAGGGGCCTATGGTCTCCTGAGCCAGGGCGGGTGGCTCGTTGAGCAGTGACAGTAGGTGTTTGTCGGGAACCGGCGGCACCTGCACCGTGGGGTGCGCCAGGACGTATTTGAAGTAGCGACTCAGAGAGTCCAGGGTATATTGCCAGGCGTCCCCCTCGTTGTGCACGAACGTTTGCAGAGTGGCCAGCGTCATTGCCCGGCCCTTCCTGGTGCGGTACTCGAGCGCGCCCGTCAGCTGCGATATATGGTCGAAGGTGGTCCTTTCGGTCAGAAAGCGGCCGATTTCCAGTTCAGGGTTGACGCCCTCCTCGATGCGGCGAAACATCTTCAGAATCAACCGGTCTCCGTAGATTACAGATGTGTTGGTCTGCTCTGCTTTCACGGGAACAGGTTCCAGTGGGACCTCGCGTCCTCCGCGTGCGCTGCGGAAAACCCCGGTTGGCCAGGCCAGAATTTCGCCCGCCTTTCCTTTGAAATGGCGGCGCCGTTCAATTGCTTCTATCAAGAAGTTGCAGAAATCCTTGTCGGCCAGAGCGTCAAAAAGCAGATTCCCGCTGTCACCGCTCCCCGCTGCTTGGAGTCGGGCAATCACGGCGTATGGATAATCGGCCAGAATTCCGCTGGCTTGTTCGGCGGGTGCGCTCATGACGGGGAGCAGATATGTCTCGGCATCTCCCTCTGTATAGTGTACTGCTATCAAGAAAACGTTAGCGGCGAAGCTTCCGGCGGACATGGGCAGTACATCCAGAACCTGCAGCGCCAACGGGTCTCGAGCCTTCCCTCGGAACCAGCGTCGATCCCTAACATAATCCAGCAGGACGGCCTCCAGGACGAACCGGTTCTCTTTCGAGAAGAGCTCTTCAGTTGTCTCGGAGAGTGCGGGAAAGGTCTTCACAGTCTCCGAGGGCAAGGCGCGGGGACGAGGCGTTTCGACGCGTTCGGTCTCAAGAGAAAACCAGTAGAAATCATAGGGCCCAAGTGTAAAATAGTACTGGCCGTCGGTGATGGAGGCGAACTCCGAGCGCCCAAACAACTCGACCGGCGCCCTTCCTTTGAATTCCGAGAGGTCCAGTTGAGTCTGTTGAGTGGCGTGGGATAGATTGGCCACTACCAGGATAGTCTCGTCCTGATACCGGCGAAGGAACGCCAGAATCTTGCGGTTCCTTGGCTGCAAGAACTCGATGCTTCCTCGCCCAAACGCCTTGAATCTCTTTCTGAGGGCAATTGTGCGCTTGACCCACCACAGAAGAGAGTCAGGATTGTTCTGCTGGTTCTCAACGTTGACGGCCTCGTAGTGATACTCTGGGTCTATGATCGGGGGGAGATAGAGTCTCTGGGGATTCGCGCGAGAGAATCCCGCATTCCGGTCGGGGCTCCACTGCATGGGGGTGCGCACGCCGTTTCGGTCGCCAAGATAGAAGTTGTCGCCCATGCCGATTTCGTCACCGTAGTAAATGACCGGGGTACCTGGCAGGGAGAAGAGAAGACCGTTCATCAGTTCAATCTTTCTGCGGTCATTATTCAGGAGGGGCGCCAGCCGGCGGCGAATGCCCAGATTGAGCTTGGCGGCGGGGTCGCTGGCGTACATTCGATACATATAATCCCGCTCCTCATCGGTAACCATTTCAAGCGTCAATTCATCGTGGTTACGGAGGAAGATAGCCCACTGACATTTCTCCGGAATTGGCGGGGTCTCGCGGAGAATCTCAACTAGGGGGAAGCGGTCCTCCATGCGGATGGCCATGAACATCCGGGGCATAAGAGGAAAATGAAAAGCCATGTGAAATTCGTCCTGGAAATAGGCCGCCACATCTTCGGGCCACTGATTGGCCTCCGCCAGTAGCATTCGATTGCTGAATTTCTCATCCACGTGCTTGCGCAGCTCCTTCAAGAAGACGTGCGTCTCGGGCAAGTTTTCACAGCTGGTGCCTTCCCGTTCATAGAGGTACGGTACCGCGTCAGCCCGAAGTCCATCAACTCCGAGTCTGAGCCAGAAATCTATGATTCTGAAAATAGCCCGTCTGACCTCCGGATTGTCGTAGTTAAGGTCCGGCTGGTGCGAATAGAAACGATGCCAGTAGTACTGCTTGGCCACGTGGTCCCACGCCCAGTTGGAATATTCGGAGTCCTTGAAAATGATGCGGGCTTCCTTGTATTTCTCCGGCGTATCACTCCAAACATAGAAATCGCGCCATCGGGTTCCTGCCGCAGCCAGCCGGGCGCGCTGAAACCAGGGATGCTGGTCGGACGTGTGGTTGAGGACCAGCTCGGTTACAACACGGAGACCCCGCTTATGCGCCTCATCCACAAAGGTCATGAAGTCACGCAGGTTCCCGTAGACGGCCTGGACGCCCGTGTAGTTCGAAATGTCGTAACCGTCATCTTTCAGGGGCGAAGGATAAAACGGGAGCAGCCAGAGCGCCGTCACCCCCAGGTCTTCAACATAATCGAGTTTCTCCGTAAGTCCCAGAAAGTCGCCCACGCCGTTGCCCTGGCTGTCCGAGAACGCACGAACGGGAAGTTCGTAGATGATGGCATCCTTGTACCAGAGAGGTTCATCTTTGAACGGCAGTCGACTCACCTGGCTTCGTTTCTTCATGCGCTAATCACCAAGCACCGTGTGCACATGTTCCACCAAATCCTTAAAGTCAAATGGTTTGGTCAGCAGCACGCTGGCGCCGCACCTCATGCTGTCGCGTTGCACAGCAGGACTGCGGCGGGGCGAAATGACGATGAAGGGCGCTCCGGTCTCAACCAGCGCCTGGCAACGCTCCCAGATGCGCTCGTCAAATCCCGAGATGTCTATCAGTAGAAGGGCAATTCTGACCTTATCCTGGATGGCCCGGTCAAGTTCCTCGAGACTGGAGGCGGTAGACGTACTGTAACCTTCACGGTCAAGCTGATGCGATAGAAGCTCCAGGTTGACCCGGTCGCTATCCACTATCAGAATCACTGCTTTAGCACTCATCGCCCTTACCTCTACATATAATAATCGAAGTCGCGCTCCGTGCGCACGCGCCGGCGCATACGGAAGATGTGCGCGGGAACGACCTGCGGATTGAGCTCAATGTAATTCCGGGCGCCCCGCCAGAGATAGCGGGCGCCGCTCAGGAGGTCATTCATCTGGTAAGGACTCCGCGGGTCCATGCCCAGCTCATTAAGGGGGAACTCCACCCATCCGGACTGCGTGTGATGCGGGTCTAGATTTACGACCACCAGTATGACGTTGGAGAAATCATCCGTGTGTTTGCTGTAGCAAATCAGTTCCTCGTTGGTCACCTCGTGGAAACGCAGGCTCCAGTCTCCCTGAAGGGCGGGATTCTCCCGCCGAACCTGGTTCACACGCGCGATGAAATCCTTCAGGTTACCGGGGTCGGAAACATTCCAGTTTTTGACTTCGTATTTTTCCGAATCGAGATACTCCTCGCCTCCGGGTTCCCGGGAGCGGTTCTCACAGAGCTCAAAAGCCGGGCCGTAAATGCCGTAGCTGGCTCCCAGCGTAGCGGCCAGGACCAGTCGTGCCATGAAGGCCGGCCGGCCGCCGAACTGGAGATACTCGGTCAGAATGTCGGGTGTGTTGGGCCAGATACTGGGGCGAAAGTATTCCCGGGTGTTTCCCCCGGTCAACTCGGTGAAGTATTGCGCGAGCTCTGAACTGGTATTGCGCCAGGCGAAGTACGTGTAGGACTGAGTAAAACCCAGTTTGGCCAGCCGATGCATCACCTTGGGGCGAGTGAATGCCTCGGACAGAAAAATGACGTCGGGGTAGGACTTCTTGACCTCGGCGATGAGCCATTGCCAGAAATGAAACGACTTGGTGTGAGGATTGTCCACGCGAAAGATGCGGATGCCCTGCTCGACCCAGAACCTCACAATGCTTTTGAGTTCCTGCCAGAGTTCTTGCCAATCGTCGGTCTCGAAGTCAAACGGATAGATGTCTTCGTATTTCTTGGGCGGGTTCTCGGCAAACCGGACAGTGTTATCGGGACGGCGGCGGTACCATTCCGGGTGTTCCTTCACATAAGGGTGGTCGGGGCTGGACTGGAAAGCGATATCGAGAGCGATTTCGATATCGTGCTCGCGGGCCACGACCGCAAGATTCCGGAAATCCTCCAGCGTTCCGAGTCGGGGATGAACGGACTTGTGTCCTCCTGCATCCGAGCCGATGGCCCAGGGAGTTCCCGGGTCATCCGGCCCCGCTAGAGGAGCGTTGTTTTTGCCCTTACGATGGGAAAGGCCGATGGGGTGAATCGGAGGCAGATAGAGGACGTCAAAGCCCATCGCCGCAATGTAAGGAAGGCGGGCGGCGCAGTCCTTGAATGTGCCGTGGCGTCCGGACTCCGGCGCGCAGGAACGGGGAAACATTTCGTACCAGGTGCTAAAGCGAGCTTTCTCCCTGTCAACCACGACCGCGAGCTCCTTAGGATAAGCCGTGGGAAATCGTCTGTCGGGATACTGGCTTACCAGATTAAACAATTCGTTGCTTAGAGCCTGGTGCACCCTCGTCTCCTGCGTCTCCTCTGTGGAATTCAACAGGTTCGCCCATTCCTTCATCTTGAGTTCGTCTGCTCTACCAGCCCGTTCGGCTGCCTCCTCAATCAGCTCCGCCCCGACTGGAAGCTCAAGTAAGACGTCTTGACCGGTGCCGACCCTCTTCTTCAAATCCTGCCTCCATGTCTTGAATCGGTCCACCCAGGCTAGAATCGTGTAACGATATCGTCCGATTTCCCTGACAGTAAAAGACCCGCGCCAGCGGTCATTAATGAGCGGTTCCATCGCAGTCTCGCTCCATTCGTGGTCGCTTTCTTTTCGGTGGAGAAGCAATGCCGAGATGGCATCATAGCCGTCGGTAAAAATGTCGGCTTCCACATCAACCCTGTCACCGACGACCCGCTTAACGGCGAACTGACCATCATCGAGTTCGGGGCGCACGCCTTCGATGGCCACTCTCACGCGGCCCGGCGGTAGCTCGACATTCTGTGCCTTATTACTTCTCATCTTACTATTTTTAAGAAGGAGAATTGTGCCTCATTCGGATACATCTGTCAATGAAAACCCCAACGCCGACTGATCAACGCTCGCTGGCCTGAGACGCGTTCCGTGCAAGGACATAGGCCTCTTCGTACTTTCCGGCCGAGGCTTTCCAGGAGAAGTCGAGCTTCATATTGCGCCGCACCAAGGTTTGCCAGTCAGCCTGGTTGTGGAAACTTGCTTCAGCTCTCTTCATGGCCTGCAGCAATTCGGGGACCGCGTAATCCCGAAACACAAAGCCGTTCCCATTCTCTTCGACTACATCCTTCACGGTGTCGGCCAGCCCTCCGGTGTGCCGCACCACGGGAACAGACCCGTATCGCATGGCTATCAACTGCCCCAGGCCGCAAGGCTCGAAGCGTGAGGGCATAAGGAACATGTCGCTGCCGCCGTAGATGAGCCTGGCCAGTCCTTCGTCCCTGGCAATGGTCACCGACAGGCGCCCGGGAAATTTCGAGGCGGCCTCTCCCAACGCTCTATGATAGTGCTCCCTTCCCTCGCCCAAGATAACCAGCTGTGCCCCGGTTTTTTCAATGAATGGGCCCACCGCCTGTAGCAGCAGGTCAATCCCTTTTTGCTCGTCGAGCCGTGACACCATGCCGAATAGAGGGACTGTGGAGTCTTCGGGTAAGCCACTCTTTCTCTGTAGCGCAAGCTTGTTACCAATCCTCCGTTCTATCCTGGAGGAATCGTAGTTGGCTTCCAGGTGAGGGTCGGCGGCCGGATTGTATTCTTCATAATCGAGGCCATTGATGATGCCGCACAACGAATTGCGGCGATAGTTCAGTAGTTGTTCCAGCCCCTCACCATGTTCCGGCGTGAGTATTTCGGAACAATAGGTCGGGCTAACCGTCGTCAGAATATCAGCCAGAAGAATACCCTGGCTCATAAAATTCAGCGGCGGCCTGGGCGCATCGGCTGGAATATACTCCTGCCACAGCGATGAAAGTCCCGAGTGTAGAAAGAACTCCTGGTCGAAGGAACCCTGGTAGGCAACGTTGTGCATGGTGAATACCGAGGGAAGCGATATCTTTGCCTGCCTGAGCCACATGGGAACCAGCGACGTGTGCCAGTCGTGGAAATGGACGATATCCGGTTCGATGCCCAGGCGGCGCAGCACGGAAGGAATGATTGACGAGAAAAAAAAGAACCGTTCCAGCTCACCCTGGGCATAGACTTCGTCTGTCCCGAAGAAAGCATCGTTTTGTACCAGGTAGACAGGGACGCCGTTTCTCAGTCGCGCCACGCTCAGAGCTATCTGCTCGTGGCGTCCCATAAAGCTGACAGTAAAATCCTGCCCCTGCATTTCCCGAACGGGTGCCTTAATGCCTTTGTACCTAGGCATTATCAGGCAAGGCTGGTGTCCCAGGTCTTGAAGCGACATGGCCAGAGAGCTTGTGACATCCGCCAGCCCACCCACCTTGGCAAAGGGGAAAACCTCAGAGGCGATAAACAGGATTTTCATTACTGAGGTCGGACTTCAAGCGCCTCTTCTCCTTCGACGGAACTACCGCTGGGAACAGAGAGCGTAGAAAAGTCGCTCTCCTTGACCCCGGGGTTGACCTTGCAGTTTCGCCCGACCCGGAGGCCGGGGGGCAGCCTGGCACCCTTACCGACTACAGTGATGCCGGAATTCAGGTACTCGGGTTCGTCCCTATTGGCAGTATAGTCGTCGCCACAGCCAATCCAGCAACCCGGTCCGACGTAACATTCCTTGTCCACGATGGAGTATTGCACGACGGCGTCTCGAGCGACGGTAGTGTCATGAAACACTATTGAGTTCATGACGGTGGCCCCTTCCTCCACATAGACGTGAGGAGAAAGCACGGAATTACGTACGCTGCCGTTTACGATACAGCCATTGCTGACAAGGCTCCGGCTTACCTGAGTCCGCGGTCCTAGCTTTACGGGCGGCATATCTACCGAAACAGTCTTTATTCCGCTCTCAGGGTCGTACAGGTTGAATGGGGGCACGTCAACGACCAGGTCCATGTTGGCCTGCCAGTACGCTTGAATCGTACCGACATCGCGCCAGTAGCCTTGATACTTACAGCCTCCGATTCGGTACCTGGCTAGCGCGTCGGGTATTATCTGGCTGCCAAAATCATGCAGGCCGCGACGGTGAGCATCCTCCAGCACGTCGAACAGGACCTTCTTGTTGAAGATGTAGATGCCCATGGAAGCCAGGTTGCTTTTTGCCTGTAGCGGCTTCTCTTCGAAGCCGACTACCTTATTGCTATCGTCCAGAATCACGATACCGAAACGATTGGTTTCGTTCCAGGGCACTTCGGTGACTCCAATGGTAATGTCGGTCGCCTGTTCCCGGTGAAACTCGATCATCTCCTCGTAATGCATGGTGTAGACATGGTCCCCGGAGAGGACAAGAACCTCGTCAACGCGGCTGTCCTCGATAAAACCCAGGTTTTGGTAGACCGCCTCGGCCGTGCCTTTGTACCAGTGCATCTCTCCGTCAATGCTGACAAACGGGTAGAGCAGCGTGATTCCGCCGGCTATGCGATCGAGGTCCCAGGGCTTGCCTACCCCGATGTGACGGGCCAGCGAGCGAGGGTTATATTGGGGTATGACGGCTACCGCGTTGATTCCCGAGTTGACGCAGTTGCTTAAGGCGAAATCAATTATGCGATACTTGCCGGCAAACGGGACCGCCGGCTTAGCCCTCCTCCACGCCAGCACGCTCAATCTTTTCCCCTCCCCACCCGCCAGAACCACCGCCAGTACTTTTTTCATTTCGCAGCCAGCTTACTCAACCGGATACCGGGATGCGCCGCACACAAACGCATCCAATAGTCAGCCTCGCAGCAGCTTGATGGGTGTTCAAACGACCACCAGCACCACGTCCTCGCCTATTCTAGACGAATCACTTTTCAACGTCAATCCTGCCCGCGACCCGCCGGTATGTACATCTTCTCGACATATTCTTTTAGCATCCGCCTCGTACAGAATCGCGGCACAATCGAGTTGATCGCCTCCTTTATCATGCTTACCCAGCCCTTGGGCACTCCGGCCCTGTCCCGTTGGTAGTAAAGAGGAACGATTTTCTCTTCCAGGAGACGGTACAGAGCCATGGCGTCCGACTCATCTTCCTTACCCGGGTCATATCCTTCAATGTCATCGCCGATGACCCATCCATTGCTGCCATTGTAGCCTTCATACCACCAGCCATCACGGACGCTCAAATGCAGGACACCGTTCAGCGCTGCCTTCATGCCGCTGGTGCCCGAGGCTTCCTGAAGGCGGTGGGGCGTATTCAACCATACGTCTACGCCCTGCACCAAATAGTGGGCCATATGCATATCGTAATCCTCGACAAAAGCTATGCGGCCCTGGAATTCACGGTCCGTAGCCAGGAGATAGACGCGGTGCAGAAGCTGTTTCGAAGGAAAGTCTGCAGGGTGAGACTTGCCGGCAAAGATTATCTGCACCGGGCGCCATTTGTCGGTAAGAATCCGTTTGAGGCGTTCCACGTCATAGAAAACCAGTTCGGGCCGCTTATAGGCGGTAAAACGGCGGACAAAGCCGATGGTCAAAGTATCCTGGTCAATCAGAGAGCCCATGGCCAGCACCTGGCTGGCCTTGCACTCACGTTCGGTGGAGCATTGACGCGCCCGTTCCACCATGGCGGCGATGAGTTTACGTTTAAGAACCTGATGCACGGCCCACAGCTCTTCGTCAGGTATGCTACGCACGAGGTCGCTAAGAGGGACCTCATCGTATCTGTCCGCATCCTTTCCCAGATACCTGTCATAGAGGATGCTCATCTCTTGAGCAACCCATGTGGGAACATGAATCCCGTTCGTGACGTATGAAATTGGCACCTTATCTTCCGCTGAATCCGGCCAGAGTCCTCGCCACGTTTTCTGAGTCACCCTCGCGTGAAGCTGGCTGACGGCAGTGCGATGGTCGGCCAGCCTTAAGGCGAGCGCCGTCATGTTGAATGTCTGGTCGTTTGTGCCGTCCTGCTGTCCCAGCCCCAGGAATGTTTCGCGATCCACTCCCAGGGATTCCCAGTAGCGATGAAAGTACTTATCCATCAGCCAAACGGGAAACATCTCGTAGCCTGCAGTAACTCTGGTATGGGTCGTGAAGATGGTAGCCCTCCGTACCCTCTGCAATGCCTCATTGAACGTCGCGCCTTGTTCTGTCTCTTCCCTGATACGTTCCAACATCATAAAGGCGCTGTGGCCCTCGTTGGCGTGCCACACCGAAGGTTTGATGCCCAGAGCTCGCAGGACGCGCACACCTCCAATTCCCAGAACGATTTCCTGCTGTATGCGCTGCTCCTGGTCGGCTATGTACAGCCGGTCACACAAACTGCGTTCCTCCACCGGGTTCTCCTCAACGTTGCAGCACAACAGGTAAATGGCGACCCGCCCCAACCGGACCTGCCACACTCCGAGATACAGCGACTTGTCGCCTAGCTTGAGCTGAATCAGCGGGCCACAGGGATTGGAGCCAGGTGTCGGACTGACCGAGGTGATCGGCGCCTCATCGAAGTCCAAACTGCTATAAATCTCTTCTTGCCAGCCGTCCGCCGAAATATGCTGGTGAAAATAACCCCGGGGATACATGAACCCGATCCCGACCAGCGGAAGCCCGAGGTCGCACGCTTCTTTGCAGGTATCACCGGCCAATACCCCTAGGCCGCCCGCATATATGGGAAGCGAATTGTGTATGGCGAACTCCATCGAGAAATAAGCGACCGGCCCGGTCAGTGCGCCGGAGTGTCTGGTGACAAACCAGCTGTCACTATCCGACATCTCGGCATCGAAAGCCGACATTACCGAGTCATAAAGATTGAGATACACAGGGTCGGTAGCCGCCGCCGCCAATTTGTCGCCGCCCATCTCGCGTAATTGTTTGACAGGATTGTGGCCGCTCAGCCGCCAGAGCGGATAATCCAGTACCCGAAAGAGGTTACGTGCTTGAGGATGCCAGCTCCACCATAGATTCTTGGCTAGCTCTTCGAGTCTGCCTATTCGTTCGGGGAGTCTCCCGTCGGCAGCCATATGTTCGCCCAGTTCGCTCACCTTCTTTTTCCGTCCTCGGCTATCTGTCCGGCTTCCCCGAAGACAACACCAGTCGTCTCACCAGCCGGACGAAGACCGTATTATAGCAGAATGGCGCTTATCAACGGTCTGGTGGACAACATCATGCCCGCTATCGAGGAGATGGATGATAAGAGCGACCAGCTAGAGACGGAGGCGCTCCACGAACCAAGAAGGGAGACGCTAATGTCCATCATGCAACTGAAGCGGAGCATACTGGCGCTGACGCGAGTCATACTGCCTCAGAGAGAAATCATGAACGGGCTCAGCCTGGGCGAGTACACCTTGATAAGCGAACGGGCGCAAGTATACTACCGCAACATCTATGACCATTTAGTGCAGATCGAGATGCTCACCCTCGGTCTTAGAGACTTGGCGGAAGGTGTGCTCAGCGCCCATCTTTCTTCGGTGTCGAACCGCATGAATGAGGTGATGAAGATACTGACTCTCATTGCCACTATCTTCATTCCGTTGACCTTCATCACCGGCATCTACGGCATGAACTTCGCCACGATGCCGGAGCTAGCGTGGCGGTACGGCTACTTTGTCGTCTTGACCGTGATGGCGGCGATAGGCGTTTCGCTAGTAGTCTATTTCAGGAAGAGGAAATGGTCCTGAAGCAGTGGAATGGGGTCGCGTGGTATAATGTCAACATAGTCTCAAGTGAGGAGGTGTGAGAGATGGCTAAGCTGGTTAGAGTTGTCAAGATCAGCAAGGAAGAAGCAAGTAGACGCCTGGCGGATGTGCCTCATGATAAGCGCTTCTGGTGCAATGACGGGAAGATCATTAAGAACCTCAAAGAGCTTGGGATGTCCCTGAGGGACATGAGCGACGGGACTTACCGTTATCATCGGGGTGAGGGCAAGAATGATTTCAGCAAGTGGGTGCGGGAGGTGGTGGGGGACGCCGAGCTGGGTGAGGAACTGGGCAGAGCCGAGTCTCGTGAACAGTCCAGTAGGGCCGTGACAAAGAG
>Ga0172362_10002689_pt1 | contig 15371 bp, 20 predicted proteins | sample LakKivs1_kivu2a2_FD_114534 | JGI IMG/M metagenome (GOLD analysis project Ga0172362, IMG submission 114534) | Sediment microbial communities from Lake Kivu, Rwanda - Sediment s1_kivu2a2 | ecosystem: Environmental > Aquatic > Freshwater > Lake > Sediment | place: Rwanda: Western Province, Lake...
CTCGACCCGGACGTACCGATCATCGTCCTTCTCTAGAGGGGTGTACTCGCACCCGATCTCCTTGTACTTGGCCTCGATGTCGGTAGTGGCAAAGCCACCCACCATGCCCTGAACGTCTGCCAGCAGTCCGAGGAGCTCCTCCTTCTCGTCCAGCTTCTTCTCATCATTCAGGGCCATCACAGCGAGCCACTCATCCAGGCGCTTCTGGCCCTCGGAAGGCTTTGGCCTGTGCGCAATCTTCTGTGGGATGGCGCTGTAAAAGTCGTTCGACAGACGGATGATGTCTCCGTTGACACTTCCCTTGAGCTTCGGCTTGTCCGTCAGAAGCTGCTGAATCTCTTGTAGGAGCTCCCGCCCGTACTCGATCTGGGTAAGGGTCAAAGTTCCCAGAGGGTTCTCTGCGGTCGCGTTGAGTGACCCCGAGAGCTGCTGCTGAACGGCCTGACCCGCTTCAGAGTAGAGGCGATTGACGAGTTTCTCTACCGACTTGTGGATGGAGAACTTGGTCTCCTTCTTCTCGCCGTCGGTAACGACCTTGTCCTTCTTGATGTCGTCGGACAAGATTCTGGCGTTGTTGACGGCGGACCCGACCTTGGTGGCCGCCATCTGAACTTCTCGATAGCCCTTGCTAGACCCTGTCTTCTCCCTTTTCAGGGACTCGAAGGCAGCGAGGAGAGATGCCTCGTTCTGGTCAGGCACCCTCTCTTCTTTCACACCGTCGGCACCGACCCTGCCGTAGCAGGAGAACAGACGGTACTTGGTCTTGTCCTTCGAGACATGGGCCTCGATCTGGTAGAACTTGTTGTTCCCTCCTGAGAGGTCAGTCTTGTTGAGGGTCGCCGAGCGGACCACGTCATAGTCCGTCGGGAACTTCATCGTGCCGAACTTCTGGGATGGTAGCTTCATCCAAGAACCCTTTCCTTTGCCACGACCCTCCCGTTCTCGAGAGTTGTGTACTTCCGGGTCTCGGGGTTGAACTCAGCCCACTGCTTACTCCACGGACCTCGGAACGTCAGTACCCAAGTGGTGCCAACGCTGTAGACGCGGTGGAAGGTGTGCCGGTAGGTCCTGATGGGGAACACGCTAGGGCGGTGCTTCTCGATGTCCCCGAAGATGTGCTCCTCTCTCAGGCTGCCTCTGAGGACCCACGATACGCTGTTGAAGGCGTGGGAGTGGTACTCGTCCCGGCTACCATGCTCGAACTTCAGCAAGGCGATGCTGAACAGCCGCTTGAGTTCCACTAGCCAGAAGCCAGTGACCTTAGAGAGTGGCCCTCCGTCCTTTGCCTTGTGGAAGAACTTCATGATCTCCTCCAGTGAACCAGCAGGAAGACTCTCAAGCAGATCGGGAACTTGAAGTTGTGGATGTAGTCGTCACAGTGTCTTTCGTTTTCTTCCACGAGGCTTCTTCTTTGGCTTCCGCAGTTCCTCGTCGAGCCGATAGCAGGCCGACTGGATAGGGTCCATGAGAGTGTGGACGGCACTCATCATGGCCCCCAGGTCCGGTCGAACGTCGGGAGGCATCTTGGACCCCACCGGAAGCATTCCGGGCAGGGAGAAGACCGTGTTGCCTCTCTCGACGGAGGCGGTCCCGTCAGACCAGTCGATGCGATACCAAAGGAAGGCTCCGAAGGGTGCCGAGACCCCGCCGATGATGGCAAAGCCTACGATCACCCTTCGGAGCTCTTCCTTCTTCTTCCTCATGCCCGGACCTTCAGGATGGTTGCGATGAGGGCCGGCTTGCCTCCAGGGATCTTCGAGGCCCCGACGATCTGGAGACCCTTGCCGGCGTACTTCCGCAGGGCTTCGATGGACTGCTTGGCCAGGTCCTCGAACCCCATCTTGTCGAACTTGGAGAAGCCCTTCTTGGCCTTCCTCTTCTCCTCCTCGTCCTCTTCGGAAGACTCAGTCTCCTCGGGAGGGAGATCCGCATCGTCGACGAGGTTGCCTTCGTCCTCTTCGATATCGGTCTCCAGCTCCTCTCCGCAGACCTCGCACTTGCCTGAGTCATCGCTAACACAGTCATGCGCCCTATGCGGGCTGGACGTGGCCGGGTCCTCCTTATCGTTGTACGTCGTCGACGGGAGGGTGTCTCCGTAGTTGCCGATCACCTCGTACTTGCAGACCCGCATCTTCTCCTTGCTAGAGTCGTATGGGACACACACGACGTGCTCCGGGTCGATCTTGCAGATGACCATACGGGAGCCGAAGCCCTTGGCGTACCTCTCAGCCCCGACATGGTATCCGTAGTGGCAGGCGTGCTCCGGGTCGTCGGAGATCTTGTTTCTCGGCATCTCGTGCTTGGTGCCGGGACGGTTGTCGACCTCTCCCGTGTGGCAGTCGGTGTAGTTGTTGTTCACGCCTTTGTAGGCCAGGAAGCACCCATCAGGGGTGATGGGGATTCCTTTGTGATTCAGGAAGGGGAAGAGCTGCTCGACCGACCGGAACGAGGGGTTCCTCTGGAGCCTTTCCCAGAAGTTCAGGAGAGGGGTAGGATCCTCTCCGGCAGAGGCCATCTCACAGATACGGGCGTTGATGTCACGCGGGAGGGACTCTCCACGGTAGAACACCGTCTCTCCGGACTCGTCGATGGTGAACTCTCCCTTGGCCCATGTCTGGAGGCTCTTGCGAACCGTCAGGTGTCTGGGGACATCCTCCCACCGCTCCTCGATGATGGCGGCCCGCAGGTTGTTGAACTGCGGGGACCCCTTCTGGACAACGTGAGGCTTGCCCTGCCAGATGACTGTGATGGACTCTCTCGTGATGAGATACGCGGGCGGGTTCATTTGGTGTCTTCCTTCTGGTTCGCGTAGTAGAAGTCGAGGGCCTTGACGTAGTTCGTCCAGTCCTGTTCCTTGGAGCCCCACAGGTCGTAGATTCGATCATTCAGGAGCGGGTACTTCTCGAAGATTTTGTCTCGCTCCTCCCCTGCCGAGCCTTCGTACTCGAGGGTTGGAGAATTGTCCTTCGCCAATCGTCTAGACAGAAGATCGTACGCCTCGTACATCTTCGTCTTTTTTTGGATCTTCTGGAACTTGATAGCTGCTACGGAGTACTTCCGGAACAGTATGCAGAGGGGGTGGTTCTTCCCAAGACGAGTGATCAGGTCTTGGATGGCTGCCCTTCTGTTAGGTTTCCAGTAGTAGTGGTCCCGAAATAGGTCGCTCCACGCCTTGAGCTCCATTAGCTCTGCGACCTCCGGAGTCAGGAGGTCGGCAATAGCCTTCTCCCTCCACTCTTTGTATTCCGTTCCTGGGATGTTCTTAGCATCCAGAGGCTTCTTCTCGGTGCTCTTATAGCCATACACCGCCGGCATCGTCTTGCCGAACAGCTCGAAGAGCTGCTTGTCCTGCTTGTACTCGTAGTAGAAGTCGTAGCCGGGGACCTTGAAGCTCTCCAGGATGACGAAGACGTCCTCAGGCTCAGGCTTCCTGGTACTGATACCCCAGGCCCTCGAGTAAGGGTGGTAGAATCCCTTCTCTTGGATCAAAGTGAATGTCTTGTAGTGGTGCTTCTCGTTGAACTGCTTCCCCTGCCTCTTCAGTAGGGCAGGGTTCCAGGTGATCGCTGAGAGCTCCATGATCGGGACACCTTCGATGTCCAGATCCTTGACGAGCTTGTCTAGCTCTACCAACACTGCTGCCCAGGGCTGTCCCGGGTACGGCCGTACTAGGTGGTCGAAAGCAGTAAGACCGTAGCCGGCCAACTGCTTACGCTCGTTCTGAAGAAGGATGCGGGTCCTGTCCGTGATCGCGATGTCATGCGCAGCATGCTTATTCCTCCACACAGAGAACGTCTTGGGAGGATTCTTGATGCTAGCACTCGTCTTTACGATGTTCTGCAAGGGCTTCGGAATAGGAAGCCCAAGTCTCGTAAGGATCTGAGAACGGATGCGCTTGTCCCACGGCCGGAACTCGCCCTTATCCAGGGTATCGATGGTGTGGCGGATGAACTCGTCCACCAGCATCTCCACCTTGGTGATGAGAGCCTTCTTAGTAGCGTCTGTGTACTTCAGGCCTTCTCGAGAGGCGTTGATGGCCAGCTCTCCGATGTTGAAGTTCAGGCAACCGGATAGACGATGGGCGTACTCTCCGATGCTGTCCTTCTTGGACTGACTCTTCAATTGATCCAGGTCGACCTCGTAGGCCACACACCCCATCCTCGCCAACCATCCGGGGTCCTCGGTCTCGTACAGGGCCCCATGTCCCATGACGTTGTAGGTCGCTGGCGGTGGAGGAAGGTCGATGTTGATATCGGGGTGAGGGTCGAAGTGCTTGTAGAGCTCTCTCGCTTTGTTCGTGAACTCCCACAGGTCGTTGGGGCGGATAGCGATCTGGATGCTAACCCCGGTGGCGCCACCACAGTCCTCCTCGTGAAGGAGGTTGATGACGCCCGACTCAGACTCGTCGAGAACCGCGACGTAGGTACGGCGCTTCCCTCCGTGGCAGGAGATGATCGTGAAGCTGTCAGAGTAAGCGAACCCGCTCTTCGACCCGATGCCGAGCATTCCTACGGCGTCATCGCTATCTCTCTTGGTGCTAGCCCCGTACTGGGTATAGACCTGGAATACGTCCTCGGGGGACAGTCCTGGACCGAAGTCCTGGATTGTGAGTGTCGGATCCATCCTGGTGGGCATTACCACCTTGATAGGGACGTCGTGCTTACCGACAGAGCGGTGGGCGTCCCAGGCGTTGGAGCTGTACTCCCTCAAGATCGCCATCACCTTGTCGGAGTACAAGGTGTCGCGGAGGATGGTCATGATGTGGGCGGAGTCTTTGAGAGAGATTCCAAACGAACCGCTTGCGGTGACGCCCTTGCTCTCCAACTCGCGGTGTTTCAGGTTAGGAATCATGAGGTACCTCGAAGAAGTCGTTCGGGTTGATTCTAAGCACTCTCCTACCGATCTTGTGGGCGTACTCGAGACAGTTCTCGGTACCCCCGGAGGAGCCATCCCACACAGCTAGAAGAAGCTCACAGTGGTCCACCATCCACTCGTTCCGCTTCTGCATCTTCCAGGCTGCGTACTCACCGGGGCATACGACTTGGATGTAGTAGCAACGCTCGAGAAGAGACCTATAGAAGGCTTGCGCGGACGCATTCCACCTAGCCTCCTGACCGACAAAGGGGATGGCCGCTAGGACTGGGATACCTAGGAACATCGCAGTCCATGCGAAGTCCTGATCCGTTCCTAGAGCCATCCCCGAAATGCAGGCCGTGGGTTGGTTCTCAATCAGCTTGTCTCTAAGCTGGTGCCGAATCCACCGTCGTTGCGTCGACAAGAAGTAGTGGCCGCCGATTTTGTCCGGTCGGTGGCCAGTGACGGCGATGTACATCAGTATACTAGGCAGGAAGTAATGGGGTGCTTGAACACCGACCGTCCCTTGCAGTACGTGAGCTCCATCAGGGTCGCCAGTCCAACGACCTCTCCCTTGTTGTGGTGGATTAGTCTGGCAGCCGCAGCCGCAGAACCGCCGGTAGCCAGCACATCATCCACAAGGAGAATCTTGGCCCCTTCTTCGAACGCGTCCTTGGAGATGGACAGGGAGTTGTGGCCGTACTCCAGGCTATACACATCTCCGAGAGTCGGTCCAGGAAGCTTTCCCGGCTTGCGAATCATGAAGAAGGGAAGGCCTAGGTCCATGGCCACTGCCGTGCCGAAGATGAACCCCCGAGCGTCCAGCATCCCTATGGCCGTGATGTCCTCATCCAACCATGGCTTGGAGATGAGGTCGATGGCGTGGTTGAACGCCTCGACGTCCGCCAGGAGAGGGGCAATGTCCCGAAAGATGATCCCCTCTTTCGGGAAGTTGGGAACGTCTCGGACGTAGTTTCTCAAATCCGGAAAGTCGGTCACCAGGACCTCCTATATGTGGTGTGTGCAGATACCTCGGAGATGGGAGGCCAGCTCTTTATCAGAGGGCCGTTTGTTACCTCGAGCAAGGACAACGCTTCCGATAGAGAAGCGCCCCCGTGTCCTGCCTCTTGCGATGTCCGCTGCATCCTTCTTGGAAAGGGCGCGGACTTGAACTGCTTCATCGTCCCTACGGTCAGTGTTGTTTCGAAGCTCGACCAGGAACAGGTATGTCTTCAGCCTTTTCTTTGGCTTGAGCGAGAGCTTCGAACTCTTTCCAGCAGGCATCGCACCCCCATGTTTCTCTGACGCTGAACTTGAGATGAGCCCCTGCAAGGGAGAACTTCATCGATGGCGGGTAGAACCTACGGCTACCAGGAACCTTCCCACATCGATGACACAGATGGTCTCCCTCCCCGGACCAACCACACCGGCACATTACTTGTGCCATGACGTGCTCGTTGCGAACTGCCTTAGGTAGTTCTCTAAGCACTTATCCGGCTCCATCACCTTGGGCCTGGCCCGCTCTTGGTCTCGTAGATATCGATCTCTCCAATTGACCGCATTATCTCGACACTCTTGAGATAACTTACAGAGCCCGTCACAAGCGATGTCGCAATATAGGAAAGACCGACAGGTTGTCCTGTCGCAAACAGGGCACGGCCCCATCACCGATCACCATTTAGGAAGTTGAGGGTATCTGCATACTTCTCTTCCTTCTTGTCGTAGATCTTGCTTCGCAGAGTGGCGAGACGGCGTCCCGACATCCCCGCCTTCGCAGCAGCGTCATCTAACGCCTCCCCGAAGTAAGCGGCTCCTCCGCCTCCGGCCCCGAACAAGGCCTGGCGGATGACCTCCATCTCAGACCTTGAGAAGCGAGTCGCCATGAACTCGTGCTCCATCCAGAGCTCAAAAGTCTTGGGCCAAATCTCCTTAACGATGCGACCGACCGCCAGAGCGTACTGACGGATCTCCCATTGGGCCGCTAGGTCCATCCGAAGGGAAAGGAACCCAAGCCAGTTTCGCAGGTTCGATTTGGCCCTCATTCGAGAGAGTCGCGAGACCGGGGTGTTGAGTCTAGCCACTTCCTTCGCCACCCCCATACCAAGGAACTGCTCGTAGTCCTTGTAGATGAGGGCCTGCTCGTGGCCCAGAAGACCGACGACGTTGCCTGCGTCCTTCTCGTCGAAGGAGCCTTCAGACCCTTGCTTGTTGGACTTGGATTGCTTCTGGACCCGAGCGAGTTCTGGTAGGTAGTGGTCGTTTGGCATCTTGATGTACCGACCGCTCATCTCGTTGTAGGACTGGGTTCGGTGCCGGTGCCACTCTCGAAACACCATAATGGGTGCTTTGACCTCGACGACGAGCTCCCCCATCTCGAAGGGAGTCGCATGTCGGTTGGCCATGAGCGTTTCCAAGAGGCTCAGATCCTTTGGCTGCCCCTTCTTACCTAGTAGCTTCGGGGTAATGTCCTTCGAGACATCTTCTGGCCAGCTCGAGCTATCTCGGACGTTGAAGTTGTACACCTCGGTTGCCCAGCAGTTGGTGCACAGATGAAGGTCCGGCTCGTCCTCATCTAGAGGAAGCTCTTCGTACAGGTGCTGAGTTAGGCACCTGCCACAGATGCTATCGGCGTAGGTATCCTCTTCCCAGTACCATCCTAGGAATTCCTTACCCGTAGACATACGAGCCGCCTCTACTACCTCCTCATCGGTTCCTAGATGGTTGACGTAACGGAGATACCCGTTACCAAGGATGGGAAACTTCATCTCAGAAAGACTCATGGCCACTTCATCTCCTTAGGTCCCTTAGAGACCATCTCGAATGCGTGCTTGGTCCAGCGGGCATCTACCAGAGCGTTGTGCTCCGGGCTGAACTTGGAAGGAAGCTTTACCGCCAGGTGCTTCGCGTACTGCTTCAGGTCGTAGCAGATTGGATACCAGGTCTTCGGCAGCTTCTCGAAGTTCGAGAAGAGTCGGCAGATCAGGAACCAGTCGTATGCTCCGAAGTAAGCCCAGAATTCTGGGGTAGGGTCCATACCAACAAAGGCCTGGACCCCGTCTCGTAGTACTGTTTTGTCCCCGAAGACGGTCTCGACGCCCTCTAGCACCATGATGGGCCTGACGTTCATCAGGACCCACGGGTTGACCGTCTCCCAACGAGTCGACCACTCACTGTAGTCAGTGTTGATGGCGTAGAACTCCCGGCCATCTTCGGCTACCAACCCGACAGAGATGATCTCTACAGGATCAACCTCCTCATTAAATTCCGTATCCAGGAAGTACTTCACGAGGAGGCTCCTTTGAAAGCGAGGATCTCTATCTCTGGGTCCCTGTCGCCGGTACAAGAGATCGACCTGGGGGCCGCTACGGTGTAAACCGAGAACCCAAGACCTCTGTAGAGATCTACGATTCTCGGAGTGTATGAGTTGGAAGCAATCACCGGCCCTGGGTGATCGGCCAGCCACTTGGCTAGGCGGGCTTGGTCATCCCAGGTGAAGTCCTTGGGAGTGAACTGGGTGAAGTCGACGTCGTATGGAGGATCAGCGTAGATGAGGTCATCCGGCTGAGTGGGGAGAGTGGAGAAGTCCCCGAAGTAGAGATCCCATCCTACGAACACGTCTCGGTACGCGTGGAAGTCTCTTCTGAGCTCCACGTTCTTGTGAGCTCCGAACGGGGTGTTGAAGTACCCAGAGCTGTTGAACCGACACAAGCCGTTGTAGCAGGTGCGGTTCAGGTAATAGAAAAGCAGGGCGCCCTCTCGAGTCCAGTACTGTCTGGCGTCGCACAGGGCATTGAACTTGTCCCTGTTCTCGTAGAAGACGGCCTTGTCGTACGCCCACTCAATTCCGGTTGCCTCGTCCCAGTCCAGCCCGTGTCTCATCCACCGGTAGAGGTTCATGAGATGGGGGTTGGCGTCTGAGAGGAGCGCCCTATCTGGACGGAGTCCGAGCGGTAGGGAGAGCCCTCCAGAGAACGGGTCTACTAGACGTCGATTGGGATCCACGTAAGGGCGAATGGTCTCCAAGAGCCATCGCTTCCCTCCGGCCCACTTGAGAACCGGCTTAAGTTCCGGCCTCTCTTTCTTCATCAGATCCTCCGGGTCAAGGAAACCAAGGGCGTAGACAGCTACGGACTCGCCCGTTCGAACCTCTTATCTCTCAGGTTCTAGCGGTGTTGACCAGTGGCTATGGTAGGTCCTATGCTCTAGCTGTGTTTCCTTACGCAGCTTGGAAGAACGCCATATGGAAGACGGCAGCCCGTGCAGGGCTTCGCCGGATCGGACAGATGGTTCAGCAGGGAAACCTGGCCGGTGCCTCGGCTCTGGCTAAAGCCCCGGGGGTTCTAAAGCCGAGCGCGGCCGGATCTCAACTCCGCCATTTGGGGACGGGGTCCGAGGGCGTAGCTACCCTGGTCGCTCATCCAGAGCACGGAGTATCTGTTCGAAAGCTGTACGACCCTAGGGGCCTGGCAACTCCGGAAATGATTCGAAGGAAGGAAGAGGTTGGGAGAGCAGTCGGGCCCAACCCTAATATGGCTCAGTTCTACGGGTCTGCTCAGACTCCTCAGGGAGGAGGCACCATGCACTTCTCTGAGTTTGTAAGTCCTCAAGGGCCTCACGCAGAGCCAGGGCAGAGCCGTCGCACACAAGGACCGCTAACGCAAAACCAAGCCGCACAGCAGACAGATAGAGCTGATGCGGTAGAGAAGACCAGACAACAAACGGTCAAGGCCGTAGCAGGAACCCGACGGGGGTACTCCGGAGCCATGGACGTGCGTGATGCAAATATGATCTGGGATGGTCAATCGGGCCGCTTCAAGACGGTTGATTACATGCCAGTACGTAGAGGCGAGTTCTACCAGAACTCCACCAGAAGGCCCCAGGCGTATAGAAACGTCACCTCTCCCGGAGACAGCTTCGATGGGAATACCGTGGCTCAGCTACACGGAAGAGACCCTCGCAGTAACTTCATCCCAACTAGTTCCGGTACTCGTCTGTTGCAGAACCCCTCTAAGGGAGTGGACTCCACGAACCTGACCAGAACAATGCTAGGAAAACCTGCCATTGGTACTGGAGCGGTGGGAGCTCCTGACCCCAATGCTACCTCGGTCCTTCAGCCACCTGCTGCCATGGCTGCCAGCTCTGGAAAACCTCGACCGATGGCACAGGGAAGTCAGGCTACTTCGGTACTGAAGCCTCGATTACCGAAGCCTCCTATGACTCAGATCCAGAAACCGCCTCTGCCGCAGGTCCAGATGCCTACCGCAGTTCTAGGTCGCAAGTAACAAACGCTAGAACGCGACAGAACGTGGCATCCACGTTCCCGTTCTCGATCATGTCCCAGGCCCTTTGGAAGGCCATGACAGCTTCTCGAGTGTAGAGGTCAGCCGTTCCGGACAACTCTTCTCTGTAGAAGCCAATCTTGGCTAGCCTCTCTTGGACAGTCTTAAGGCTGAGTTGGAACTCTTTGCTGTACCTCTCGTAGATCCTCTCTTCTACAGGGTACTCCCAGGTGATGGGATCCATGGTGCACTTGAGGAGGTACTGGTTAGCCGTGTTCCCTAGGAAGTTGAAGTGATCAAAACCGGGGGAGGTCGGGTCTCCGTCCCTTCGGTGGCAGTACCACCCTCTCTTCTTCATCAAGTAGAGAAGGTCTTCGTACCGGATCTTCTTCTCCTCGAGGTAGGTCATCACGTCCAGGTCAATACCGAGGCCAAAGTTGTGGCCGCAGTATCCTGGAAGACTTGGAGACCTTCGAGTTCTTTTAGCTAACAGGCTAGCTACCGGGTCCCTCCACATGTCTGTATAGATGAGACCTCCCGTTTCCTTTTCCAACTTCAAGATAGACTCCGCCGCTTCTGGAGCTAGGAATCTGGCTCTAGGTGTACCCCTTATGTTAGGAAGTTGTTGTAGCACCAACTTCATGGTGTGATTCTATCCTGCTTAGAGGAGGCCACATGCCAGGACTGATCATCGGAGGAAAGGAAGTGGAGGTTCCGGGGGTAGCTGTCCGGAACTTCAAGGACGAGCCCAAGTTGGCGCTAAGAGTCAAACACCCGAACGGGGCCAATGACGGCGAGTCGCCTAGGAAGTATCCTGTCACTCTAGTCGTTCTGCATACGACTAAGGGAATCCCGGGAGGAAAGGACAAGCGTCCGCAACTCTTAAAGGAAGGTCTGGGACCGGACACCAAAGCCGAGGATCGTACGGCTACTTATTGGTCCACAGATCCGCAACATTCTGGAGCTCATATTGTCATCGATCACGACGGCAGTGTTGGGTGTCTAGCAGACCTTCGAGATGTCTGTGCCTACCATGCAGGTGACCACGGCGTTAACCACCGGTCCGTGGGTATCGAGATCTTTCAGGGCAGCAACGCAGAGCTCTATGAAGGGCAGCTACATGTTGTTGTGAAGGTGGTGAATGTTTTGACGGAGCAGTTTGGGATTCAGAGGCAGATCCCAGCTTCGTATAGAAACAAGCCTGTCCCTCGCCTAGACGAAGGCGGAAAGGACTTCATCGGAGTTGTGGGGCACCGTGATGTCTCCAACAACCGAGGTTTTGGAGACCCGGGAGACTTCATCTTCTCCTTCTTGCAGGAAGCCGGCTATGAGCGGTTTGACCTGTTCTCCAATGAAGACCTTACGGTTTGGAAGGAGCGACAGAAGGAGATCTCTGCCAAGTCAGGTCTACAGCTAGCCATCGACGGCATCCCAGGCCCGTCTACAAGAGCTGCTCTGCGGCAGCTCGGATACCAGAGCGGACTATGGGCTCTTCCACCGAACCGAGCTCCAGAGGCAAAGAGCAACGTTGCCTTAATGCTAGACGGGTTCTTACCACTCTGGTCCTTGTTCTCTGGGAGCAAGGATCTGGCTCTAAAAGCCGTTAGAGAGTGGCTCGACTCCCAGAAATAAAGCAGAGGCGACACCTTGCTGTGTCGCAAAGCAAAGGAAGCCTGTGTGTAGAGCACAGAACGTCCAGTGTGAACTTGGACGAACAGCTTCTACACACAGGCTCGAAGTGAGGGAGATGCTCTCCTGTTACCAGGTCTCTTCCCTCCAAAGGCACAGCGCCTTCGACGACGGGCACCAACAGAAGGGTGCCTGCTTCATGGCACGATGAGCATTCCCCCAGCCGAAGGTACTTCCAGCCGGAGGAGCCCATCAGTCGGCGTACTTCCAGCCCTGCTCGTTGATGTAGCTCTGTCCCTTGGCTGCTCCCTCTGCGGCAGCCGCGGCAGGATCCTCGATAGGTTCGGAGCTGATCGGGTCCTGTAGTCGATTGATGGCAGCCTGCATGGCGCAGGAGGTGGCGTCCTGCCCGAACTCCTTGACGAACACCTTGACCTGTTCCTTCCAGTTCACAGAACCACCCGTCAGGATTCCTACAAGAGCAGGAACAAGTTGCGAGGCGTTCTCCTTCACCGAAGCGATGGAACAGTCAATGGCTACAGTCTTGACCTTACCGCCCTCCTCCTTGAACCAGGAGACGCATCCCATCGACGAGTAGCCAGCAGTCGCCCCTACTAGAAACAGAACGAGTCCGGCTTCAGTGGATCTATTCTTCGCCTTCTTGAGAAGGGCGTCGGCCTTGAGCGGTAGCTGGAAGGTACCTGGCTTGTCCTTGTGAGTGGCAACCGACAGAAAGTCGAGAGCCATCTTCACGAAGTCCCAGACCTTCTGGATGATTCCAGCGGCCTCCTTGGTCTTCGGCGAAACGGAAAGACCTACGACGAGGGTCGGGATGAGCGAGGCACCGATCCAGGGACCGTAAGCCTGCCAGAACTCGCTGAACTTTTCCCAAAACGTGAGCATTGTTGTCTCCTAAGAAAGCCCTTGGCGGATCGTACGAGAACGCCGGCCAGATGGGGAGCTAAAAGAAGAGGGGGCAGCCGCCGGCTCGAGCTCTGGGGGAAGAGCGAACTCACGACGGCTCCCCCAAACCAACACTACCCCGAAGTCAGTGCTCCTAGCAAGTACCCAAGTAGAAGACTGCCCGACACCAACAAGAGCTTGGTGGTGATGTTACTCTTCTCTTTCTTGATTCCGTCGATAGACAGGACGAGAAGCTTTCTTTGCTCCTCATTCTTGGTAATCATCAAGTTCCCTCCTTCATCCAGTCTTATCCCCCATAAGACAAGGTAATATCGAAGAATGAAGAACATCTTTGTGGTGACCCAAGAACAGGCCGACGTAGCCAGGAAGTTCGAAAGAACCCTCCTAGAGCTACCCAAGCAGAGTGGGATCACCTTCGTGAGTGCCACTGTGGTCGAGGATGTTCAGAATATGGATTGGTCTATTCAACTTGTTGTTGGGTGCGAGCGCAGGTTGGTGGAAGGTGTTGTAGAGGCTTTGGTGTGGTCTACGGTCAACCGGGACCTGGGACTGGGACCGTACCGAGACCGAATAAACTTGACGGTTTATCGAGGGGTTGCCAGGAACCTCGAGGAACGTAGTTGACATCTTTCCCTGGTGTGTCTATACAACGTAAATACAGAGGGCACATGGCTGACCATCCATTTGGAGGACCATTTGATGGAGGACCCATTCCTGGAGATCCATTGAATGGGGACAAGAATGCCGCAAAGGTTTGCTGCCCAAGGTGCAAGAGCGATAACTTCCGATTCTGGTCGAATCAGTACGGCCGGTTCAGGAAGTGCTACGAGTGTAAGAACGAGTGGTCTGGGGGAATGACAGGAGCGCTTCCAGGTGAGGATGTTCCTCCCGGAGTACCTGCTCCCGATGACGACGTCCCGGCTGTTCAGTACACCGGAGCGGCGTTCCGCCTCGGCGGAGAGGATTACTAATGGCTGATCGTCCTAAGGGAACCATCGACTTCTCCGATAACGACAAGGACCTTCTTTCAAAGGTCAAGTCCAGGACAGAGGTGCCGGTTGGAGGAGCCCCGATGCCTAAGGTCCCTCGATTGGATCAGGCTCCAGCAAACAAACATGTCGGGGTTCAAAACGCCTCGGCAGCTAGACGGCTTCTTACTCCAGAAGAGCACAAGAAACTGGTCGAGAGCGGTAAGCTGGTGCAAGGAGTTGGTTCCGGTTATGCCGCCAACCAGCCTGGCCTGGCAGCCCTTCCTACGGACGAGGAAGGTCGTCCTCAGGAAGTCCACCCAGATCTGATGCCACGGCCAGAGGGAGCCGGTCTTCGGCCAGACACCCTGAAGGGTCTAGAAAAGCTGGCGGAGGCCAATACCTCCTCGAAGAAGGAAGACAAGGAGTTGGAGAAGATCGAAGAAGAGCTCGATGAGCTCGACGACGAGTACATTACCGACGAGTTCGGTAACCGCGTCCGTAGCATGCTCGCTAACAAGAAGAGGCGAGAGGCCATCGAGAATCGGTGCATGCCGATGGACATTGATGATCTTCTGATGAAGGGCTCGGTGGAGCAGAGGATCCCGATCGTCCCTGGAAAGTTCGAGCCTACCTTCCGCTCTCCGCAGGGACACGAGGACACGTTCCTCAACGAGCGCATGTCCAAGGTTCGCGGCAGTGATCGCATGATCATGGACCTCCATGCGCTGTTCCGGCTGACTTGTGGTCTTGTGAAAATCAACAACCGGACGCTCCCCAACCACCTAGGCCAGAACGGGAAGCCGACAGACGACCTGTTCGACGCCAAGTTCGCCATGGTCTCCTCTCTGGCGACCCCAGTGCTGGCCGACCTCTCGACCAACTACACGTGGTTCCTTCGTAGGGTCGAGAAGCTCCTGGTCTTCGACAACATCAAGGATTTCTAGAAACCCCATTGGGGTGGTTGAAGTCCAACGTTGTTTTTGAGCTGTTCGAGGGAATTCCGGACTTCGATACCCCGATGGGGGTTCTCCTCTTGCTGGTGTGGCGACAGCGTCAATCTATCGAATTTCAGAAGAACCGTGCACTAATCCAAGCCCTCGCAGCTCAGAAGGACGCGGACGACAAGGTCATCAAGGACGTCTTCGATCAGATGAAGGAAGCCTTCTTCCCGTTCGAGAAGAACGCACGGGGCTCCGAAATGAAGAAGATGCAGGAGGTCATGAAGGCATGGATCAACAGAGGACCGCTGGAAGTGAAGGCTCTGGAGGATCCGGGAGCCAACAAGAAGGTGGCGAACCGACTGTCTCAGGGGCAGAGAGCTCTGGCCAACAGGCAGGCGGAGAAGGCAACAGGGAAGACCGTGGCAATCGATCCCTTCCAGAAGGCACGGCGCAAGCCTCGACGAAGCACTGCTTCCTAGACAAGGACAGGCCCTGCAACAACGACTGTGCTGCCTTCGCGTCAACCAGAAGAGACCCTTGCAGAATCCTATTCGCGGTCTCCCAGATCTCTGTTCACCTGAAGATCTCTAATCAGATGCCAGCACCAAGAGTAAGCCGATGAAGCAAATGGTTCTCACGGGACTGTCTACCGAGCAGAAGTTCGGTAGCCCTGCTCCCGACTTCTACTTGGTGTTCAATGACGGAGAGCTCCGGGTTCCGATCACGGCTTCTTCGGCTGAGGTTGTTGTTCAGGCCATGTACAGCAGCGAGGA
>Ga0172362_10002691_pt1 | contig 15367 bp, 13 predicted proteins | sample LakKivs1_kivu2a2_FD_114534 | JGI IMG/M metagenome (GOLD analysis project Ga0172362, IMG submission 114534) | Sediment microbial communities from Lake Kivu, Rwanda - Sediment s1_kivu2a2 | ecosystem: Environmental > Aquatic > Freshwater > Lake > Sediment | place: Rwanda: Western Province, Lake...
AAAACCCCAGTTGCACTGATTGGTACGGTCCACATTAGGCTCACAGCTTGGACGAAAATCATCAGTGCTGGCTCAAAAACGTATGGTGCTGCTGCGAAGGAAGCGAAGAGAAAGATTGCCAGCAAAGCGTAATAGGCTCTCAGCCTCGGTAGTGTTTCTTTCAGAAAAAACAGAGCTGTATAGTCGCCTTTTCCCAATTTGACTCCGTCTTTGAGCGCTTTTGTGAAGTCTTTCGTGTTATCGTAAATGTCGTAGACAGACTCAATCATCATAAAACCCAAACAAGGAAGCACTAAGGCAAGTCTCAATAACACATCAAACACGCTAACAACCACATAGCCGATGACAAAATACGCCAGAACACTGAGAATAAACACCATTATGAGTCCGTTTTGAAGGGCCTGTCTATGTTCTGGAAAAAGGTTGAGAACATTGAAAGTCTTGTCAAAAACGCTGACACGCGGGTTCTCTGAAAGTTTCCTCAACTCACGATATTTGAAGTGCAAAAGCACTGAAATCATCAGTGATACAAAACCCATCACGAAGAGAACCATGAACTGAAGGCTGAACTGGGAAACCTCGCTCATGCCAATCGCCAGATGCGTTCTCAAGTATAAAATAGTCAACCCAACATAAGTGCCTGCCGTTTCCAGCGAACTTGATTTCCACGCCCGTTTGAACAGAGTGGCACCTGCATGAACTTGTGAGAAGCGAAGATCCGCATTGCATTTTGGCGGCGATTTTTGATCATGACTATTCGAAACCTGTGACAAAACTTATACCCATATAGCTTCAAGCACGAAATGTGAAGCCAATTTGCTTTTCAGCGAATATTTGCATGAAAAAGCCGAAGAATCTAGACACAATGAAAACGTGGGCTACTTCATGATCTCAACAGGCTCAATCTTCTTCGTAGGTGGACTACTCGAAACCACATTGACAGCAGAAAACCCAGAATGGTTCCTGATAATCCCATATCATCTAACACCTCATCCATACAGTCTTCTATGCTTGTCGTTAACAATCGTAGGCATCGTCCTTCTGTCCCTCGGCACGGCGTTGAGCTTACATTACGCAAGAGAACGAACATGGTACATGAAGGAACTCCACAGGGCACATTCAACAGAAGAACAGAAACTAGTGAGAAAGGAAATTCAACGAATCCACAACAGCCATAAACAAAAAAACTAGCCTTTCACCACCGCAATCGGCGTGAATCTAGCCACCTTGGTGGCAATTCCAACCTTGTCGCTCACATCTACAACGACATCCACATTCTTATACGCAGAATCAGCTTCTTCAGCCAGAACCACCGCGCTTGCCGCCCTCACGTAAATTCCACGCTGCTCCAACGCCTTCTTTATGTCTCCACCCCAGAAACTCCTTTTAGCAGCACTTCTGCTGAGCATTCGTCCAGCACCATGAGCCGTTGAACCGAAACTCTTCTGCATAGCCCTCTCAGTGCCGACCAGAAGCCACGAACTTGTTCCCATGCTGCCTGGAATGAGCACAGGCTGCCCCACAGAACTGTACTCTGCTGGGATTTCAGGATGACCGGGTGGAAAAGCCCTTGTGGCGCCTTTTCTGTGAACCCAAACTTTCTTCTTGCCGCCGTCAACGTCATGGTTTTCTATTTTTGCAATGTTATGAGCAACGTCATAGACAAGTTTCAACCCAAACTTGTCCGGTTCCTCTTTGAAAACCTGCTGAAAACTCTGCCTAATCCAATGCATAATCACTTGTCTGTTCGCAAATGCGTAGTTGACCGCGCAGCTCATCGCCTGGTAATAGTCCTCAGCTTCCTGACTGTTTCCCGGCGCACACGCAAGTTCACGGTCAGGCAGAGCGATCTTGTATTTTTGAACTGCTCTCTCCATAACACGCAAGTAGTCCGAACATATTTGGTGACCAAAACCGCGAGAGCCGCAGTGAATCATGGCGGTAACTTGTCCTTCATAGTCTATGCCGAAAGTCTTGGCGGTTCTGCTGTCATAGATCTTGTCAACCTTCTGCACTTCCAAGAAATGATTTCCCGAACCTAAAGTGCCGATCTGCGTCAAGCCTCTGTTTTTCGCTGTGGCTGAAACCTTATCTGGGTTCGCGTTCTTCATGCATCCTCGTTCTTCACAGTGTTCAGCATCTTCAGACCAGCCAAAGCCTTGATCGCGGACATATTGAACGCCTTCTGAGACTAACCTGTCAAGGTCATGCGTTGACATTTTGAAGTCTTTCCGTCTGCTTCCCAGTCCACATGGCACGTTGTCGAATATGATGTTTGTCAACTGAACAAGCTTGGGTCTTATGTCTTTCTCCGACAGGTTTGTAGTCAGCAGGCGAACGCCGCAGTTTATGTCATAGCCAACGCCGCCCGGACTAATCGCGCCTTCATCATAGTCAGTTGCAGCCACACCTCCTATCGGGAAACCGTACCCTTCATGTCCGTCAGGCAAGGTTATGGCGTACTTGTAAATACCTGGCAGGTAAGTCACGTTTGTACACTGCTCAAGAGTTCGGTCCGTCCGCATTTTCTCAAGCAGATCACTGTTTGCAAAAACGATTCCGTGAACCCGCATTCCCTGTTTATATTTCGGAATGCGCCACGTGTAATCATCCACTTTTTCAAGCTGAACTCTCTCTGAGGGAGAGTGACTGCCTTCTTCGCTCATGTTTTCATCTGCAAACAAGAAAAGGGCGAAGCAGAAATATAAATTATGTCGGTGTCGAAATCAAAACTGGTTCTATTCAGAGATGCCGCCAAATTTCTCCACGAAGTCCACAATACCTCGCACACTGTTGCTGAGCACGGTCTCGCCTAGCACAGGATGAACCTGAACATCTTTCAGAGCTTTTTGAAGGGCAACATCTCTCTTAACTATGTTGTTAGCTATGATGTCCAGTTTTTCTTTCTTGTCTATTCCTTCTTTTGCAATTTCAGCCCATAACTTGAGCTGCCGCACGTATGTTTGCAGTTTTTCAACAGCGTCAGATGCTTTACCAAAATGGCTGTAAAACAGGCTCTCAGGCTTCAGACTGACTAGTTTTCTCAGAGAGGCCAAGGCAATGTCCAAGCGGATGGGAGGCGGCGTCGTCGGCACAACCACTCCAACTTCACTCAAGTAAATGCCAGCGGCGTCGCCTGAAAAAACGCCACGACTAGAAGTTTCATAGAAACTCTGATGATGCGACGCGTGTCCAAGAGTCTCCACAACTCTCAGCCTAACATCATTTCCAAGATCAAAAACCATGCCATCAACCGCCGCAACGATGCGGTTTTCAGGAACAGGCTCTGGTGTGCCATAAAAATCAGTTACTCTTCCAAGAACCTTTTTCGACTGCTCCCACAGTTTCTGAGGATTGGCAAGGTGCGGTGCGCCTCTCTGATGGACAATCACTTTTGCCTTAGGCAAGTGTTTGATCAGTGTTCCAACGCCTCCGGCGTGATCTAGGTGAATGTGTGAAACGGCAACATAGTCTACTTCTTCAGGTTTTATGTTCAAAGTTTCAAGACAAGCAAGCAGGTTTGGCACTGAAGAGGTTGGACCAGTTTCAATGATTGCTGCTTGTCTTCCCATTAGAACGTAGCTGGCAATGAACTTCTTTATCCCCGCTGTCTCTACGTCAATAAGGTGGATGTGCTTGTCAATTTCTGTTACGCTCATTCGAACACCGTTCGCTGATTGTCAAGCAGACTTCAGTCCTCAGATGCTTTAAGCATTTTCTTCAGTAATTCTGATGTTAAATGTAGCGTTCCTGATCTACCGAGGACAAATGAATCATATGTCCAAAATGAACTTTAACGTGACTCTGCCTTTTTCTTTAGTTATCTCCATTCTGTGGTAGGTAATTGCCTTCACGCTGACTTTTTGCAGATGCTTGTCTGCGCTGAATTTTTCACCCCAGATTTTTGCTTTGAGCTGATAACTATTATTAGCTCCATCAAGGATTGATATTTGAAATTTCGAGTAGAGCGTACCGTTGATTTCGGATTTCACAATCAAAGCCTCAAGCCAGTTGTAAAGCAAAGTAGTCTCGCTGTCTCCTGAAACCTCAACATAATCCACAACGTCAGGGCTGATCTTTTCCAACTCAGTCATAACGTTGAACAATGCACGGGCGGCGTTTTCGAAAGCTTCAGCTAAGTCTTTTCCGTACGCGGCAACGTAAGCGTCTGCTGTGTGCTCAAGAAGCTTGAAACCTTTCTCGTTTACCACAGTCCTAGCCACAGAAGCAATAGATACGTCCTGTTTAAAATTATTCTGTTTCGTACATAAACGTTAAGGACTCTGCCTCATTACGGTTGAAAAAGCCCTGTTTGGAGAATAATGAGGAAGCGTTCGTGCGCAAAGACATCTTAATAGTAATCATAACGTATTTTGCAGTTGCGTCGACTATTCTCACAAGCGCATATGTTGCTCAAACAACGATCAAATCAAGCATTGTTCCCATCCCAGAGACTCTCTCACTACTGCTTCTCATCCCAATCTACGTGTGGTACAGATGCAGCGCGAAGAAGACGTCGTCAGGGAAAAACATTGGAAAAGATAAGAGCAAAGCCCTGTTTTGGGTGTTCATTCTCTTCACTCTGGCGCTATCAGTGCGAATTCCATCCGCGCTCTTGTTCAACATGCCCTATGAAAAAACCCCGTTGATCTACCTCATTGTCCTAACAATAATCTTGGTTGAAAAGACAAATGTCTCAGTGTTCGGTTTCACAACTGTCAACTTTTGCAGATCAGTTCTTCACGGATTAGTGTTTTACGCGGTTTCTGGCGGATTGATATTGATAACGTATAACTGCCTACTCTCGACGTTTATCAGCCAAGCATCAATAGAAGGTTATGATGTCGCTTCTTTTCTGTCAGCAATGCCTTTTATGATTCTATGTGTTGGAATTAGTGAAGAAGGATTTTTCAGAGGCTATGTTCAAGCCTCTCTTGAAAAGTTCTACACGCCGAAAAAAGCCATACTAACACAGGCAATCTTGTTTGGAGGATGGCACTTCATCTGGAATCTCTCACCTTTCAAACCGCTAGAAATGTCTCAGTATATATTGACCACATTTTTCACTGGCTTGCTGTTTGGCTACTTCTACCAAAGAACCAGAAATCTGGTCCCATTAGTCGTTGCTCATGGTCTTTGGAACAGTGTTCCAGAAGGGATAGTGATCAACAACCAAGCCGACTTGGCTGTGCGAATCATGCCGTATTCAAGTCAAGCTCTAGCGGCAATCCTGTCCTACTCAATACCCCTGGCTTTAACATTCCTTCTGTTCAGGCGTTGCGCAAAGAAAATCCAGTTGCCCAAACCTTGACAGCAAACCATCAATTCTGGTGTTCAACTGGACTTTGAATTTCGATTCTGGCTGGTCTGACAGAGAAAGGTTGGCGTCAAAAGTGTTTGGGGATTTTTCGTATTGCCGCAACCAGCAGTTTCACGCTTTTCTCAGCATCATCCAGACTAAGCATTGAGTTTGGACTGTGAATGTAGCGAGTAGGTATAGATATGACACCGCTGGGAACCCCTTCCCTTGTCAATGATACGCGACCCGCGTCAGTTCCACCTGGCAATCCTGCCTCAAGTTGGTATGGAATCTTGTTTTCTTCAGCCACATCAATCAGCAACCGCAGAACTTTCGGGTGCGTTATCAGAAGTGCATCAGAGACCGTCAATGATGGGCCTTTTCTCATCTTTATTGGAGCCTCAATTTCCTTTATGCCCGGCGTGTCCCCTGCCACGGTGACATCGAGGGCGATGCAAACATCTGGGTCTATTCCGAAGGCAGATGTTATTGCTCCTCTGGCGCCAACTTCTTCCATCACCGTGCCAACAGCATAAATTGTGCATTCTGTCTTCTCCAGCTGCTTCATTGCCTCAATCATGACGGCGCATCCAACACGGTCGTCAAGCGCCTTACCAGTTACGGTGTCTTTTCCAATCTGTGCGAATTTTACGTCAAATTCAACTTGATTTCCAATTCTTACTCCCATTTTCTTGACTTCTTCTGGATTTTGTGCTCCAATGTCAATGAAGAGCTCGTCGTAAGTGGCGACTCTTTTGCGTTCATCTTCTTTCAGCAAGTGCGGAGGTTTTGAACCTATTATTCCCGGCACAGTTCCTTTGTCAGTGGAGACTTTGACATTTTGCGCTAGAAGTACACGGTCGTCTATGCCGCCTATCTTGGCAAACTGTAGAAAGCCTTCTTTTGAAATTGTCTTTACTAGCAAACCTATTTCGTCCATGTGACCAGCAAGCATCACTTTAGGCGCGTTCTTCTTTCCCTTTCTTATTCCGATGACGTTCCCCAGTCGATCTTCAACGATTTCGTCAACATAGGGTTTCAACAGTTTCTTCATTAATTCTCGGACTTCTTCTTCTCTGCCAGCAACGCCGCTAGCGTTTGACAGTTTTTCTAGGGTTTCAACGAACTTCATTTCAGAGCCTCTGTTAAGAGAATTCAAGAATCGTGAATCTTTATATTAAACAATTGTGGTATTAGAACCCGAACTCAATAGAGATTCTTGTGTCTGGTCCTGTAAAAGTGAAAAGACGGAAATTGACTGTTCTTCTTAGAAGGCAGTTGACACAGAATATTGTTTGCAGAACCAAGACGGAAAAGGCGGTTCATTCTTTTGTTCTTTTGAGATACGAGTTGCCAGACATAATACGTGTAATTGTTCTTCTGCTTCTCGGTAAAGGGGCGAGTTTGGAAAGCCAGTGCTTGAGCCTAAGGTAGATCATTATTGTGCAGGCTATGCTTGCATAGAAATCAGTGGCATTGAAAGAGCTCTGAAGGAGATGACTTGGGGGGAGGGGATTATAGCGGTTCAAGATGGCAAACTGAAACTGACGGAGAGAGGGTCTTCATTTAGGCGGTGAATGGCAAAATCTTTATTCTTTTTCCAGCATCACTTAGTCGTGGTTGAATGCGCAAGAGCCTGAAATTAAGCCTAGCTGCGTTATTTGCGTCATTACATGTTATGTTCTATTTCATCTCGTATAGATCAGCATTGTGGCGAAACTGGGCAATTTACCTGATGCCCGTCGAAGCAGTAGTTTTGGGACCCGAAACTGGTTTTCTTGCCGCAATAATCGGCAGCATGGTTGCTCGGATGGTTACTGGTTTCTCTGACCCTATGTGGATGTTCGGCTTAGTTGCTGAGCCCGTCAGTGTTTTGGTAGCTGCGTTGTTGGCTAACGCAAAGTGGAAACCTGCTTTAGCAGTCTACGCAGTGATGCTTTCTGCATACTTCATTCATCCTTTTGGAAGAGCACTGCCGCTCTGGACAATCTTAGACATACTGCTCGCTTTGCTTCTAATTTATCCAGTAGCAAAGTTGAGCAAACACTTGTTCAGAAAAAACATTAAGAACATGTCTGCCGCCTTGGTTTTAATTTCCTTCATTTGTGTGGCCACAGACTCTCTGGTGCGGATCTTCATTTTAGTGCCGTGCGGCTTACACAGTTTGTTCTTCGGGAGCTACGAAGACGTTTATCTGGCTTTCACTTTTGCAGCATTTTATTCTTACATTGAGGATCTTCTGGTGATAGCCGTTTCACTTCTTGTTAGCGTGCCTTTGATTGCGACATTGTCACGACTAGAGATACCTGTTAGAGATTGACTATGTTCGAAAATGTTGTAAAGGGCTTCTATGCGGGTGGCGGTGGCGGTTTTGGCTGTTGTCTCTGCAGTTCTAGGTAGTCGGCGAGTAGTAGAATGCCCTCTATAATGAGAAACAAGCCAACGACGATGCTGAGAAACTCGCTCCAAACAATCACTATTACGCCGAAGATCAAGCACAGAATGGCTAAAAGGAGTTTAGACATTGTAACGCCGATCCTTTTCAATCCTTGCTCAACAACCTGCGTCAAATCCTTTTCACACTCCCATGTTAAGCATTGTAACGTTGTTCCTGAGTATTTAAAATGTTCGAAACACAACATGAATGACAACAATTCTTAAACGTTTAACCATCCAGAAGCTAGAGCAGGTGACAGTTTGCCTAAACAACAATTCAAGAGAATCTTCATTTCTTTGACACCGACAAACATGCTAGCCCTTTCGACATACTAACAACAATCGACGCTTTCCCAGACGCTGCAATCTTGAAGTACGAGGACGTGACGGTTGAAGATGCCGAAAAAATAGTCTACGATGCGATATTCCCAAGAGGACCAGAAGGCGTGAAACACACGAAAATCTTCGTCAATGGCCGTGATTTTGAAAGAGTAAACAACGTTTTAGAGAAAATCAAGAGTTGCATGATCGCTCCTTTTGAAGCTGCAGTAATAGTTGATCCGAGAGGAGCCTACACGACAGCTTCAGCAGCGGTTGCTAAGACTTTGGAGTTGTCAAACTTGAAAGGGTTGGGAACTTTGGAAAACAAGTCAGTTACAGTGCTTGCTGGAACTGGACCAGTTGGGCAGACTGTTGCAAGACTGTACGCTTCAGAAAATGCTGACGTAACTGTCACTTCTCGTTCTCTGCAGAAAGCCTCGTCCGTAGCAGCGAAGATTAATGAGGAATCCGGAAGCGAAAACGTTCGAGGCGTTGAAGTTCAGGCTCCTGAAGAAGTCGGAAAAGCCATAGAAAAAGCAGAGATAGTTCTTTCAGCAGGAGCTGCTGGAACCAGTCTCTTGCCGTTGAACGTGCTTAGAGAACATGGGAAAAAATGTGGAATAGTTCTTGACATCAACGCGATTCCGCCCTTGGGCGTTGAAGGGATGGAGTCCGATGCTAATGGCAAAGAAATCTTGCCGCACATTTTCGGAATCGGAGCGTTGATAATTGGGAAGTTTAAGAACAAAGTTGAATGGGAGTTGATCAAAAGAGCAGCAGAAGAACCCAAGGGCATATTTGACTATAAGGCGGCTTATGAGATTGCCAAGAAGATAGTTATGGAGAAAACTGTTGAGAAGAAACCTGAAAGTGAACCGCAGAAATATTGGCTACCTTAATTTGCAGTCTTCTGCACATTGAGCATCATATAACCCTGATCAACTGGACCCTAGGTAGCTTGTTTGGTGATTCTGCTAAAAAACATAAATCTATCTGAATTGCTCTATAGGAAAGTCTAGGTACAGGAAGAGAAAGCCAAATGGACGAAGTGTTCTCCTACAAAGCTCAAAATGGAAATGTCTGCGAAATCGCTGATACTTTTGCCGAAATGTTTCCCATGTGGGCAGGAAGAATCTTGATAACAGCAGACAATGAAAAATGGGCTTTAACTGCAGCGCAAGTCGCAACTGGTTTAGCCACAAGTGTAATTTTGTCTCCTGCTGAAGCAGGCATAGAAAGAATCGTGCCGCCAGAAAAAACGCCAGACAACCGCATAGGCGTTCTGCTGCAAATATACAACCGCGACAGGTTTGAACTGAAGAAGCAGATGATACTTCGCATTGGACAATGTGTAATGACTTGCCCAACAACATCTGCTTTTGATGCGCTACCAAACTCCAAAAGAAAACTGAAAGTCGGCAGAAGCATACGCCTGTTCGGAGACGGCTTCCAAAAAAAGAGCATAGTTGGAGACAAGAAAGTCTGGAAGATCCCAGTGATGGATGGATACTTCATCGTAGAAGACACTTTCGGCGCAACAGAAGCTGTGGCTGGAGGAAACTTTCTCATATTCGCCAAAGACAACCTTTCAGGAACCAAAGCAGCGGAAGAAGCAGTGAGCGCCATCAAAACCAAAGCAAGCGAAGTAATCTTACCTTTTCCAGCTGGAATCTGCCGTTCAGGTTCCAAGGCAGGCTCGCTGAAGTATAAACTCAAAGCCTCCACAAATCATCCCTATTGTCCAACACTGAAATCGCTAGTTGCAGATTCACAAGTGCCTGACGGGGTTAGATGCATCTACGAGATTGTTATTGACGGTCTGACATTGGATGCTGTGAAACAGGCTATGGGTGCAGGAGTAAAGGCTGCAGCAGCCATGCCCGGCGTTGTTCGAATTTCTGCAGGTAACTACGGAGGCAAACTTGGGCCGTACAAAGCATTCTTGAAAGAGATTCTAATCTAGCGTCTCCTGCTGTTTCCACAAAGAAAGGGGATCTGGGGAAATTGGCTGGTCATGACAGCAATCTAGTCATTTCAGTTATGCAGACGTTGATTGGTTTCTGAAGATGGTCTGTGAACAAGTTTTGAGAGGAACTTTTATCTGACGCCTCATTAAGTAGCTTAAGATCAAAAAAGCACCAGTGAAAATCAATTGAGCAGCGACAAAAAAACTTCCTTAGAACTATTCAGGCTGAGAAAGACACTGAATGCACTGGCAAGCAAAGAAGGGCGAGGAACCGAACTTGTCTCCCTTTATGTTCCGCCTGGGAAGCAGATAAGCGATGCCATAAACATGCTTAGAGACGAGTACGGCACTGCATCAAACATAAAGTCCACGACAACCCGCAAAAACGTCATGGATGCCATTGTTAAGGTTCAGCAACGTCTCAAACTCTTCAAAGAACCGCCAGCAAACGGTCTTGTCATATTCTGCGGCGCTATTCCGCAGAATGGTGCTGGAAGCGAGAGAATCGAAACCTACGTGATTGTTCCGCCTGAGCCAGTGCACATATACCTCTACCGATGTGACGCAAGATTCCACACAGAGTACTTGCAGGAGTTTTTGAGAGAAAAAGAGTCCTACGGGATACTTCTAATAGACGCTTCAGGTGCCACACTTGCGCTTCTTCAAGGCAGAAGGCTAGAGATAGTTAGAGAACTTACTTCAGGTGTCCCGGGAAAAACTCGCGCTGGCGGTCAGTCAGCCAGAAGATACGAGAGACTCAGAGAAATGAGATTGCAAGAGTATTTCACCAGAGTAGGCGAGCACGCCAACAAAGCATTCCTCCCTGTCGAAAACTTGAAAGGTATAATCCTTGCTGGCCCGGGACCGACGAAATACGATTTTGAGAAAGGCGACTACTTGAATTATATGCTGAAAAACAAGATAATTGACGTGATTGACACTGCTTACGTTGAGGAGCAAGGTGTGAAGGAAGTTGTGGATAAGGCACCTGAAATAATGCGTAAGGTGCGGTATGTGGAAGAGAAGCAGATAATGCAGCAGTTTCTCTACGAAGTTGGACATGACACGGGAATGATGACTTACGGCGAAGAAGAAGTCAGAAAAGCCTTAGAAGCTGGAACCGTCAGGACGTTGCTGCTTTCTGAAGGGATAGACATTGTGCGAGCAACGGTGAAATGCAGTGTTTGCGGCTACGAAGAACAGCAAACTTTGAAAAGCCAAATGTTAACGGAGTTTGAACAAAGTCTCTCTGGAAAGCCTTGTCCAAAATGTAAAGCTCCCAATTTGGGGCTAGTTGACTCGCAGGATTTAATAGAAAACTTTGCTAAACTGGCAGAATACACGAATGCTGATGTTGAAATAATGTCTGACGAAACAGAAGAAGGACAAATGCTCAAGAAATCTTTCGGAGGAATAGCGGCAATACTTCGCTTCAGAATCCACAACCAGTAAGAAGAGCTATTTGCTTAGCAGTATCTGTTCTGCCTCATTCTTGCCAATATCTTTTACTAACAGTCTTTTTCGTTTAGACGCAAAACCTGAGACAAACTCAACTTCTCTATGAAAGAGCTTTGACAGGTTCTTAACTAGCTCCTTGTTGACTTTTCCTTTGACTGGTGTTTCTCGGCAGAAAACAACAATTTCCTCTCCTTCCACTACAACTTTGAAGTCTCTTGACTCAGGTTTAACTGAAACTTCGAGAACTATCCCCTGCTTTGTCTCGATGAGCTTCATGAAGTTCCACTAGATGCATCTTGCAAGGGACAAATAAACGTGTGTCTAGAAAAAAGATAAGGAACCTGTCTGTTTCTATAGTGGTTAGGCGTTGATGATGCAGCATCTGTCGTCATATTTAGATTGGTATGTTCACGTGCCACAGGTGAAATATGACCTGCGTTCAAGCGGCACCGAACATTTCAAACATAACCTAGTTTTGGAAGATGTTGATTTAAGCACAAACTACGCCTACGGCAACCCTGAAGCCACTAAACTGTTGGCTGAAAGATACAGAGTACGTCCTGAAAACGTCTTCATTTCGAGTGAGGGTACTTCAGGTCAAAACTTGCGCATAATCAAGTGTCTGGCAGAAATGTGCAAGAGAAAGAATGAGGCGATCGTAGAATATCCAACCTACGTACCATTGCTGCGGCAAGTGCAAGAATACTTTCCGCATTTGAAGAGGCTTGAGAGAAAAGAGAAGGACGCTTACCATCTTGATGCAGAGGCTCTTCGGAAAATCGTTTCTGAGAAAACTGGGTTGCTTGTGCTGACAAACCCACATGCGCCCAGCGGAGCAGTGGCTCGTGCTGAAGAGCTTCGAGAAGTGATGAACGTTGCATGTGAATATGATTTTCATGTTTTGTCCGACGAGATATACGCTGAATTCGACCGCAACGCCACACCGACGCTCTTCTCTATTGACCCAGAATTGGGAATAGTCACTACAAGCCTCACGAAAGCGTATGGTCTCGGCGGGCTCAAATTCGGCACCGCACTGGCTAGAAAAGAGTTGGTGAGCAAATGTTACGCAGACACACTAAGCACAGTTGGCAACAGCCCAAACATCGTGCAGCTTTTCGCAGTGGAGCTGCTGACGAGGGGCAAGAGCGACCTTGAAAAACACAAGCGGAAATGGGCAGCTCTCAAACAAGACACTGAAAAATGGTTGAACGAGAAAAACTTTGAATATTTCCCAAACAAGATTAGCATAACCTACTGGATCAAAACTGCAGTAAAAGACACTTACAAGTGGATAAATGAAAAAACAATACCAAAGCACAACTTGTCTCTTGTGCCTGGAGCATTCTTCCTCTTCAAGAATGGTTACCGTCTGGAAACGTCAAACTTTGTCAGGTTGGGACTAGGCAACGTAAATCCAGACAACTCGAATTTGGCGAAAGCATTTGAAACGCTAGAGGAAGCATTCGGCTCGACCAAGCTTAAAACGTGAGATTCGGCTGAAAAAGATAATAGTTTCTGAAACTGTGTATTGATAGAATCTTGACGGAAAGCGTCGCAAATGTCTGATGTTAAAGGCTACAGGCGATTTTTATCATTCGGGTTTCCATTCAAAGCGTTTAACAGAGACATCTGGCTTCTGTGCCTCTGCAACGGCATAGGCGCCTTCGGCGAAGGGCTCTATTTTTGGACTTTTCCTCTGTACATCAAATCGTTGAATGCAGACTATGTGCAACTTGGTCTCGTCTTCTCCATGCTCTACTTCGTTGGAGCGTTGGCTCCCATTCCCGGCGGTTTCTTGGCAGATCGTTTTGACCGCAAAAAAATCATGCTCTTAGCTTGGACTCCATGGGCGTTTGCTCCTCTTATCTATTCTTTCGCTGAGAATTGGGTTCAGTTGATTCCCGGAACAGTTTGCTGGGGAGTCTCAACCATTGGAATTCCAGCGTTTACCGCTTACATTATCACGTCTACTGGAGACAAGACAAAGTTTGCTTCTGTTCTCTCGTTCGTTTGGGCAACCTACTCATTCAGCTACATCTTTGCTCCCGCAGTGGGTGCCTACTTGGCAACGATTATGGGGATGCAATGGGTGCTCCGCATTTCGACCGTATTTTCGGCTATTTCCACAAGTGTCTTCTTTTTCGTTCACAGTCAACGTCCCTTGAAAAAAGCGGCGGAAAAACACGCACAGTCTTCACCTTCGCAGAAGAATGCACTTTGGCGCAAGCTGCTTTTGTGGACGGTCTTCTACGCGGCGATGAGTTTCTTTATGAGTGTTGGAAGAACCTACGTGCCAACATTCCTAGACGAAGAGATCAAGCTGAACGAGTTTCTCATTGGGCTTTTTGGCTCCGTAAATTTCGCAGGGATGGCTCTTATGGGAATTGCCATGGGACATCTAGCTGACAGGTGGAAAAAATCTGGAACAATAGGTCTATGCTTGATCTTTTACATGTTTTCAGTCATACCCCTAATGCTAGTCCGCGAAACTGCTAGTTTGATGGTTATAGCATTCCTTCTCGGAAGCTCAGCAGTAACAGGCTCTCTTGTAAGTTCTTTCATAGGTACGATTGCGCCTGAAAACAAGCGGGGAAGCTGGACGTCCATTCCGCTGACAATGGGTCTGCTTGCCGCCTTTGCAGCGCCCTATCTGAGCGGCTACCTTTACACTGCCTCACCATACTACACTTTCATAGTCTCCGTCAGCGCAGTGCCTTTCCTCGCGTTGTTTGCACTTACAAAGCTGAAAGATTAAATTTCACTTCACCCGTTTCATATTGGAGCTGAGTTGCGCTAGAGATGAAGTTTTTATATCTGGCGCGAAGCGTTTGTAGACAAGTCTGACTTGCAGTCTGAAAGGTGAAACCAAATGGATGTTACTGCAATATTGTTTATTGCGTTTGGTCTGGCAATGGACGCTTTTGCAGTGTCTATAATGAGTGGGGCAACAGCAAAGCGTCTCAACATCAACCACGCATTAAGAATGGCGGTGTCTTTTGGTTCCTTTCAAGCTTTTATGCCGTTGATCGGATGGTCAGTGGGATTCGGTTTGAAGGATCTTGTTTCTGGCATTGACCACTGGATAGCCTTCGGATTGCTAGTTTCTATCGGATTGAAGATGATTTACGAGGCGAGGAGGCTGGATTTGGGCAAGAAGGAAAATGATTTGGCAAGTCTCAACGTTTTGTTGATGTTATCTGTTGCCACGAGCATTGATGCTCTGGCAGTGGGGTTGAGCTTTGCCTTTCTTGCAGTTGTGGTCGTGGCGCCTGCCACAGTCATTGGAATAGCGACTTTTCTGTTGTCGTTTCTTGGCGTTTGTGCAGGCAGCAAAATTGGGCATTTGTTCGAGAGCAGGATTGAAGTTGTAGGCGGCTTGACTCTGATAGGAATCGGCGTAAAAATACTTGTTGAGCACTTGCTTTAGAAGCTAGTGTTATACAAGACTCCGTTCAGACGCGATTTCAGTTCTCGTATTCTTCATGTCTTTTCTTCTTGTTCTTCTTTGTCTCACTGAATATTAGACCGCATGCAGAGACTCCGCCTATTACGCCTAGCACCGCCAACGGCATGCCGTAGGACTCTAGAAAAGTGGGTTTTTCAGCTGCTTCAGCTACCTCTTTTGCCTCGTTAGCGTAGAAAACTCCATAGCAATAATAGTAAGAGTCGAAGTCGTCTCTTGCGTGCTGAAGTAGCTGTCTTGCTTCTTCAAGACCTTTTGTTCTTCCTTCAGTTTCAGCCTCAGCCACCGCGTCTTCAGCGGCCGAAATAGCGCGTTCAGAAACAGGCTTGAAGGAGGAAGTATATATTGCCTGCGCAGTTCCAACATAACTCCTGGAGAAATCTCCATCCGTTTCTTCGGGAGGGATGTTGCTATCGTATGT
>Ga0172362_10002692_pt1 | contig 15366 bp, 15 predicted proteins | sample LakKivs1_kivu2a2_FD_114534 | JGI IMG/M metagenome (GOLD analysis project Ga0172362, IMG submission 114534) | Sediment microbial communities from Lake Kivu, Rwanda - Sediment s1_kivu2a2 | ecosystem: Environmental > Aquatic > Freshwater > Lake > Sediment | place: Rwanda: Western Province, Lake...
AGGACCCGCGAGAAGATAGATGTGTGAATTTGGGCGGTCGAGGCGCCCGGCTGGCGAGGCGCGAGGAGGAGGAATACTCGACGTATTGCGACGACGAGCAACGAAGCCAGCCGGGATGGATCGACCGTCCAAATTCGCACAGATATCTTCGAGCGGGTCCTAACCTTCCTCCGCGTGGCTTCGGCGCTGGCCGAGCGAGTTCCCCGCGGGCACAGCGCGCTGGCTGACCAGCTTCGCCGTCTCGGCCACGACCACGTTGACGACCACGACCACCCTTGCTTGCCCTGACGGGCGACCACCTTCGCCTTGGAAGACGGGCCTTCGCCTCGGCGCCCCGCGGCTTCGCTACGCTTGCCGCGGGATTACGGGGCGTCCAACCTCTGGCCACCCATGCGAGCTTGTGTTATGGAATGCCAACGAAGATGGCGTACATCGGCAGTCTGAACAGATCCGGAGAATCGGAAATCTTGGCGCGTCCGGGCCACCAACCTCTCGCGCTCTAGCCGCTCGTATCATGGCGTCACTCGCCGTCGTTTTTGACGTTGACAACACGCTGACTCCGCCGCGGCGTCCTTTGCGTGAGGAAATGGCTGCCGCGCTCGGTAGGCTCCGGGTTCCGTTTGCCTTGGCTGCGGGAAGCAATCTGGACATCGTTTTCGACCAATTCTTCACCCCGCTCCACGGCTACGGATACCGCGGCAGCTTCGATGCCTTCCTGTGCAACGGGGCGACTCGCTATCGGTGCACCTGTGGCGACGAGCTTCAGCTTCAAGTCCTCGACGACTTCAACATCGATGAATGTCTCGGCCGCGAAGCCCTGCAGGCGGTTTACGAAATCCTCGAACGGTCGCTCGCCAGGCCCGAATTCCAGCTTCCCTCCCACCTGTCCGTGATCGGCGAGCGGATTATCGACCGCAAATCCATGATCAATCTGGCCCCCATCGGCCGCCCTCGAGGTGGAGGCCTCGCCGATGAGGCGCAAAGAAATCGCGATGCGTTCGTGGAGTTCGACCGCAAGACCGGATACCGCAGTCGCTACCTGCGCCACCTCCGAGCCGAGCTTGCCGCAATCTCGGCCGAGAAGAACCTCGTCGTAACCTACGGAGGGCAGACCTCCTTCGACCTGGTCATCCGAGGTCGAGACAAGACCTTTCCGATTCGCGCTCTGCTCGACAGCGGCTTCTCCGAGGTCCTCTACTTCGGAGACGCGCTGTTCGAGGGAGGAAACGATGCCGTCGTGCTTGACATGATCGGACAGTGGACGGCCGGTCCATGCCCGGTCAAAGCGGTGTCCGTAGACAACTGCGAAGAAACCCTGGTCCGAATCCGCGACCTCGGACTCCTTCCAGCCTGATCTGCTACGGCGCGATTTCCTTGCCGCGACGGGCTATCACGGCGATTTTTATCGTGAAAGGTGCTAGATAGGAGCCATGTCCGGTCACAATCGATGGTCCAAGATCAAGCACAAGAAGGGTGCGTCCGACGCGAAGAAGTCGAAGCTTTGGACGAAGGTGATCAAAGAAATCACGGTGGCGGCGCGGGCGAGCGGGGACATCAACGGCAACCCCCGCCTGCGCGCCGCCGTCGACAAGGGGCGTGCGGTCAACATGCCCAACGACACCATTGACCGCGCCATCAAGAAAGGCACGGGCGAGCTTGGTGGCGTGCACTACGAGGAATTCAACTTCGAAGCCTACGGACCGGGCGGTACCGCCATCTTGATGGAGATCATGACCGACAACCGCAACCGCACCACCGGCGAGATCCGGTCGCTCCTCACCAAGAACAATGGCAACCTGGGCGGCGCGGGTTCGGTGGCGTACCTCTTCAAGAAGCTGGGCGTGGTGGCCTACGACAAGGCGGCCGTCGACGAGAACAAGGTCACCGACGCGGCCATCGAGCTCGGCGCCGATGACGTCAAGGTCGAAGACGACGTGCTCACGGTGGTGACCGAGCCCAGGGAATTCGAGCGCATTCGCGACGGGCTCAAGGCCGCCGGCCTGCCGGAGCCGATCCACGCCGAGGTCACCATGATCCCGCAGAACAAGGTGCATCTTTCCGGCCGCGACGCCGAGGTCGCGCTCAGGCTTCTCGACGTCCTTGAAGACCACGACGACGTGCAGAACGTGTACTCCAACCTCGACGTGGACGAGGCCGCGCTCGACAAGGCGGGCTAGCCCGGCGACGTTCCTCATGCCCGAGGCCGGCCGCGTGCGCATCCTGGGCATCGACCCCGGCTCCCTGCGCCTGGGCTACGGCGTGATCGAGTGCATGGGGCGGGCGCGACTGGCCTACGTCGAGTGCGGGGTCATCGCCGCCCCCGCGCGCATGGAGAAGAGCCAGCGCCTGGTCACCATCGGTCGCGGGCTGCGCGAGCTTGTGGCCGAGCTGAGGCCGGACGAGGTGGCGATGGAGCAGGCCTTCTACGGCAAGAACGTGCAATCCACCCTGACCTTGGGGGAGGCGCGGGGGGTGGTGATGTTCATCGCGGCGGATGCCGGCCTGCACCTCACGGGCTATGCCCCGGCCCGGGTCAAGCGCACCATCGTCGGCCACGGCGCCGCCACCAAGTCGCAGATCGGCTACCTCGTGCGCGCCCTGCTTTCGCTGCGCCGGGTGCCTGAGCCTGACGCCGCCGACGCCCTCGCCATCGCGATCTGCCACGCCCGCCATCGGGGACTCGATGGGTGCCGCACATAAATGCGAATTCGGCCGCCCTGCATGCGATGATAGCCGGCCATGATTGCTTCTTTGCGCGGAGCCCTGCTCGAAAGCGGTCCGGATGCGGTGGTCATCGAAGCCGGGGGTGTGGGCTATGCCGTGACCGTCACCGTGGCCGCCCATCGTGTCCTGCCGCCCTTGGGCTCGACCGCGTTTCTCCTCATCCACCCCCATGCGGTGCAGGACGGGCCGCTTCAGCTCTTCGGCTTTGCCGACGCGGACGAGCGCCGCTTGTTCGAAACCCTGCTCTCCGTGCAGGGCGTGGGGCCCAAGGTGGCCTTGGCCATTCTCTCCAGCCTGCCCAAAGGCGAGCTGGTGCGCGCCATCGGGGCCGCGGACGTCGCGACCTTGACCAAGGTCCGCGGCGTGGGGCGCAAGACGGCGGAGCGCATTTCTGTCGAGCTGCGCGACAAGATCGGGCTCGGCACCGGGACCCGGGGCGCAGGCGGCGCAGGGCTGGCGGGAACCGTACCGGCCGGCCCCATGGGCGAAGTGCACGCGGCCCTGACCGCGCTCGGCTACAGGCCGAGCGAATTCGACGCGATCCTGGCCAAGCTGGATGACAGCAATCCGGTCACCGATCTCATCAAGCAGGCCCTGGCGTTGTTGAGGAGGAAGTAGTGGCGCGCAGGCGACACGACGACGGCGAAGCGGCCGCCAGCGCGCCGGAGCCCGAGGTTCCCACGCCCAAGATCATGGACGGCCAGGCCCTGCCCGGCGACGAGGAATCGACCCTGCGCCCGCGCTCCTTCGCGGAGTTCGTCGGGCAGCGCAAGGTGGCCGAGAACCTGGAGGTCTACGTCGCGGCGGCCAAGAAGCGTGGGGGCGCGCTCGACCACGTGCTGCTCTCGGGACCGCCGGGACTGGGCAAGACCACGCTGGCGCATGTGATCGCGCACGAAATGGGCACTGGTGCCCGCGTGACCTCGGGCCCGGCCCTCGAGCGCAAGGGCGACTTGGCCGGCATCCTCACCTCGCTCGGCCGCGGCGACGTCCTCTTCGTCGACGAGATCCACCGCCTGCAGCCCATCATCGAGGAGAGCCTCTATCCCGCCATGGAGGATTTCCACATCGAGATCGTGACCGGGGTGGGCGCGGGCGCGAGCGCCATCACCGTGCCTATCGAGCGCTTCACCCTGGTGGGCGCCACCACGCGCACCGGTCAGCTCACCTCGCCCTTGCTCTCGCGCTTCGGCATCGTCGAGCGTCTCGACTTCTATGCCCCGAGCGAGCTGGCCACCATCGTCAGGCGCTCGGCCAAGCTGCTCGGCATCGACTGCGGCGACGACGGCGCCGAGGAGCTGGGCCGGCGGGCGCGCGGAACCCCGCGCATCGCCAACCGCCTGCTCCGCCGGGTGCACGACTTCGCCCTGGTGCGCGGCGACGGCAGGGTCACGCAGAAGGCGGCGGACTATGCCCTGGAGCGCCTGGGGGTGGACGGGCGGGGGCTCGACGAAGGGGATCGCCGCTTTCTGCGCGCCATCATCGAGCGCTTCGACGGCGGCCCCGTGGGCATCGAGTCGCTGGCCGCGGCCCTGGCCGAGGATCGCGACACGCTCGAATACGTGCACGAGCCCTTCCTCATCCAGGAAGGCTTCGTCGTGCGCACCCCGCGCGGCCGTCAAGCCACGGGGCGCGCCTACGAGCACCTGCGCATCCCCCCGCCCGGCCGCGGCTCGAACGGGCAGGGGAGCCTGTTCTAGAATCCAGATCGTATTCCCCCGCCTCCCGCTAGCCCGAAGTCCACGCCGGCGAAGTCCCCTGCGTGCCCAGGCTGCGGACCTACTCGGCCGGCTTCTTGGGGGCGGGTTTCTCGGCGGCGGGCTTCTCGGACTTCCCCAGCTTCAGGTCGGCGGCCAACTTGCCGGCGCCAGGCCCCTTGCCCGGCAGGGTGAGCTTGAGCCCCGGAGCGGCCACCTCCCCTGCCGGCTTCTCTTCCGCAGGCGCGGTCTCCTTGCCAGCCCTGCTCTGCAGCGGCGTCGACTCGGCCTCGCTCTTCTCGGTCGCCGCCCTTTCCTCGCCCTCGTTCTCTTGGCGCTGCTTCTCGATGTCCTTGAGCAGTCTGGCGTTGTTGGCTTCCTCCGCCTTCTTGGCCAAGGCCTTCTTCTCGGCGATCTTTTGCAGGCGCTTCGAATCCGACTGACTCGACATGTAGGCCAGGGCCAGGGAGTTGGCGAAGAAAATGAAGGCGCAAACCGCCGTCATCTTGGTCAGAAAGGTCGCGCCGCCCGACGAGCCGAAGACGCTCTGGCTGCCGCCGCTTCCGCCGAAGGCGAGGCCGATACCGCCGCCGCGCCCGGCTTGCAGGAGCACGACGAGCATCAAGAAGATGCAGACGAAGACGTGAAGGACGGTCAGGAACGTGTACACGAGGCAACCCCCTGTTGAACGATCTTGGCGAACGAATCTACCGTAAGGGATGCCCCGCCGACCAGGGCGCCGTCAATGTCTTTCTCCTTCATCAGATCCGCGACGTTCTCCGGCTTCACGCTGCCGCCGTAGAGGATGCGGATGTGTTGCGCCCGCGCCCCCAGGCGTGCGACCAGCAGGGCGCGAATCGCCGCCTGGATTTCCTGCGCCTGCTCCGGCGTGGCGACACGGCCGGTGCCGATGGCCCACACCGGCTCGTAGGCGATGACCGACTTCGCCAGCTCGTCGTCGCTCAAGGTCCCGGTCGTGCCTTTGAGCTGGGTGGAAACCACGGACAAGGCCTGGCCGGCGTCGCGCTCGGCCAGGGTTTCGCCGATGCAGATGATAGGAACGAGCCCCTTGCCAAGGGCGGCCTTGGCCTTGCGGGACACGGTCGCATCGACTTCGCCGAAGTACTGCCGACGCTCGGAGTGCCCGACGATGGCGTAGTGCGCGCCCGCGTCGGCGATCTGGGCCATGGCGACCTCGCCGGTGAAGGCGCCCTTCACCTCCCAGTAGCCGTCTTGGGCAGCCACGCCGAGCGCGCTGCCTTTGAGCTTTTCCGCCACGGTGGCCAGGGCCACGAACCCGGGTGCGACCGCGACGTCGGCTTCGGTCACCGACGCGACGGCGTCGCGCACGGAGGTGGCCAGGGCCACGGAGTCGGACAGACTGCCCCAGAGCTTCCAGTTGCCACAGAAAAAGGGTCGGGGAATGCGAGGATTGGGCATGGTTTTCGCGGCTCCTTTCTACTTCAAGATTCCAGGGCGGCAAGTCCCGGGAGTCTCTTTCCTTCAACGAATTCGAGGCAAGCGGCCCCCCCGGTCGAGACGTGGGTGACGCTGCCGGCGACGCCGGCGCGCTGGAGGGCGGCGGCGGCAGCGCTCCCGGCCACCACCGTGGTTCCACCCATGACCAGGGCCACGGCCTTGGCTACGGCCAGGGTGCCGGCGGCGAAGGCCGGCCCCTCGAAGGCGCCCATGGGGCCGTGCCAGAACACGGTGCGGGCCCGCGATAGGACGGCTGCGATCTCCGATGCGGATTCGGGGCCGAGGTCGAGCGCGGTCGAGTCGTCGGGGACATGGGCGGCGGGCACCACCGTGCCGGTCTCGGCGTTTCGGTCCTCGGCGACGACCACGTCGCGGGGCAAGACGACCTCCACGTCGCTGGCTTCGGCCTTGGCCAATAAGGCACGCGCGATGGCCAGCTTGCTCGATTCGAAGAGCGATCGCCCCATGTCGGCGCCTTTGGCGCGGAGGAAGGTGTTGGCCATCGTGCCCCCCAGACACAGGGCATCAACGCGGCCGAGAAGGCTTTCGAGCAGGCCGATCTTCTCCGGGACCTTGGTCCCGCCCAAGATGGCGACGAAGGGCCGCTCGACGTCACCCTGCAGCTTGCCCAGCATCTTCACTTCCCGCTCCGCGTGGAAGCCCATGCCCCTGCTCGGCACGTGCTTGACCATGCCCGCTGTGGAGGCATGGGCGCGGTGGGCGGTACGGAAGGCTTCGTTCACGTACACGTCGGCGTAGCTGGCCAGGGCGCGCGCCAGGGCTTCGTCGTTGCTCTCTTCGCCAGGCGAGAAGCGCAGGTTTTCGAGCATGGCCACCCCGCCGTCGCGCAGGTCGGACACGACCTTCTTGGCACCGTCGCCGGCCGGCTCGTCGGCGAGCATGACGTCGCGGTCCAGGGCTTCCGCAAGATACGCGGCGATGGGGAGGAGGGAGAACTCGTGCCGGACCCGGCCCTTGGGGCGGCCGAGGTGGGAGGCGAGCACCACGCGCGCCCCTCGGTCGATCGCGTGGGTCACGGTGGGCAAAGCCTCGCGGATGCGGGTTGCATCGGATACGCCACCCGCCGGGGTGAGCAGGACGTCGAAGTCCACGCGGATGAACACCCGCCGGCCCTGAAGGTCCAAATCGGCAATCGATCTTGCCGTCATGAGAGGGCCGCTTCTACACGGAAGGAAGGGGCTTTTCCAGGGTTTTAAGGGAGGTCCCGAGAAACAACAAAGGGACCCGAAGGTCCCTTTGTCAGGTCGTGGCGAACAGAGAGCCTAGGCCAGGGTGGACTCGTCCGTCATGTCGGTGGTCACCTGGGCGATGAGTTCGCTGGCCAGGGTGACGATTTGCTTGGGTTCGTAGCCGTTTTGCCGCAAGTCCCGATAGAGCGACTTGGATAGAATGCGCAAAGCGCGATCTCGGCTGACGACTGGCGTTTCGGTTTGTGTGGAAGCCAGGGCTTGTGACATGGGTCCTCCTCCCAAGAGGTCGGCCTTGGACTAAGCACGACGTGTGCCAGGCAACACCGAATTGACACTGCTCCGTAACATGTCGAAAACATGTGTTCTTGGAGCGCAACGCGTCCCCTGAGCGCGAAACGCACTTCGCACGGTCATTGACCTACATGCGTCTTGAAATGCCATCGTGGGGTCAACTGGATACAAAGTGCGTAGTTCGGTTCGCATGTATGGCAGGAATGGCGCGATTTTACGCATTGTGATGTGATCTGTGCCCCGTCTTCTTTGGGGCAGGGGGCCATGAAGGCCGGGGAAGAACAGAAGAAACCCTTATAGTAACAGAGTATTTTCGGTTTGGGCCCATGCGTCGGCATTCTCCCCGCGGGTCAACGCGACGCACCCTTAGTGCCCAAAGAAGCACGGCCGGCGAGACTACCCTCGGTTGGCTTCGCCCGCTCGGTTGGGCTTCGCGACGGTTCTCGGTTGGCTTCGCAGACTACCCTCGGTTGGGCTTCGCGCGCAGCGGTTGGGCTTCGCAGACTACCCTCGGTTGGGCTTCGCGGGGCTTCGAACCCTTTTTTTTGATGAAGTGCTTTTTCCCCTCGCACTCACGGATTAGCGACCCAGGGGGGAAGAAGATCATGAAGACGAGGCATCTGCCGAGACTCTGCGTTTCAGGCTCGCTATTCGCGTTTCTGCTGGCGGCTGGTTGTTCATCGGAGGAAGGTGGACTCCGTACCGGTACCGGCGGCAAGAAAGGCACCGGAGGGGCTGTGAGAGCAGGTGGCGCAGTCGGCGCAGGCGGCGCCATCGGGACGGGCGGCGTGAGGGGCTCGGGCGGCGTCTTCGGCGCAGGCGGCGCGGTCGGCGCAGGCGGCGCCGTCGGGCGCGATGCATCTCCGGGCCGGGACGCAACCACGTCGCGAAACGATGCCGCCCCTCCGAGGGCCGACGCCGCTCCTTGCGGCGACACCGGCGAGGCCTGCTGCCCCGGTGATATCTGCAACGCGGCCGGAGACGTCTGTAGAACCTGGGGACGGCTCTCCGTCTGCCTGCCGGGTGGAACAGCCGTGGATGGCGGCTCTTGCGGAGGATCGTTCCAGCCGTGCTGTGCGGGTCAGACCTGCAACACGCCGGGAGATACCTGTGTGGGCTTTGGCGGGAACGCCTACTGCGTGCCTGGGATAGGCGGCAGAGATGCCGGCTTCGTCAGACCTGACTTTGGATTTGGCCGCCCCCGCCGGGGCTAGATTCCACAGGCAAGGAGGTAGTTGCCATGGCTGTAGTCCTTCTCCGATGGGCCCCGGGCCTTCCCCTGGACATGGGGTTCGATGCGTTCTGGGGGTGCAGATGCAGTCGCCGCGTCGGCCCCTTTGAAGACACGCCACGGGCAGCGACTGCGCAGGCCCGTGAGGACTTCCCGCTTTCTTGGGACGGCAAGGGCCCTGCCACGCAAGCGCGCCGGCAGGAGGCGCTGCGGTTGCCCGAGCGCGAGCCGCCGGCCGTTTCGCCCGCGCCCGAGGCCAAGCGCGAGCGCGCCGCCGCGGCCTCACCCGCGAAGTCCCCGCGCTCGAAACGCAAGTCGCGCAGACGCTAGAGCTGCTTGTTCTCCACGCCCACAAGGGCGATGTGCAATTCGTCGAGCTGCCTGGTGGCGACCGCGGAAGGTGCCTCGGTGCACAGATCGGTTCCCTTCTGCGTCTTGGGGAAGGCGATCACGTCGCGCAAGGAATCCGCGCCGCAAAGAAGCATGGCCAGCCGGTCGAGCCCGGCCGCGATGCCGCCGTGGGGCGGTGGCCCGTGGCGGAAGGCGTCGAGCAGGAAGCCGAACTTGTTTTTCGCATCCTCGTCGGAAAGACCGATGGCACGGAAGACGCGCGACTGGACGTCGCCGCGGTGGATACGGATGGAGCCGCCCGCGATTTCGTTGCCGTTGAGCACGAGGTCGTAGGCGCGCGCGCGCACCGACGCGGGGTCGGACTCGAGACGTTCCAGATCCTCGGCCATGGGCGAGGTGAAGGGGTGGTGCGAGGCGACCAGCTTGCCGTCGTCGCCACGCTCGAAGAGCGGGAATTCGGTGACCCAGGCGAACTTCCACTGCCCGGCCGGCACGATGCCGATCTTGTTCGCCACGTGCAGGCGAAGCGCCCCGAGCACGGTGTGCACCAGCTTGGGCGCCCCGAATTGCAGGAAGAAGACGTCGCCTTCCTCCAGACCGGCCGCAGCATTGAGGTCGTTGCGCAGGGACTCGCTCATGGTCTTCATGGGCGAGCGCATCCACGCCCCGCCCGCGCCGATGCGGGCCCACGCCAGGCCGCGCGCGCCCAGGCCTTTGACGAAGTCCTCCAGCTTGTCGATCTCGGTGTTCGACATCTTCGAAGCAAAGGCCGCGGGCAGACGCCAGCCCTTGACCACGTGCGGGTCGCCCGCGCTCTTCGTCGACACGACCCGGCGGAGCATCTCGATGCCGCCGCCGTCGTGTTTGCGCACCACATCGGTGACATCGCACAAGGGCAGGCCGAAGCGCAGGTCGGGCTTGTCGGAGCCGTACAGGCCCACGGCCTCTGCGTACGACAGGCGGGGAAAGGGCGTCGCGACGTCGACGCCGAGCACGTCCTTCCATAAATCCGCCATCAGATCCTCGATGACCCTTTGCACATCGTCCTCGACCGCGAAGCTCATCTCGACGTCAATCTGGGTGAACTCCGGTTGGCGATCCTGGCGCAGATCCTCGTCGCGGAAGCAGCGGACGATCTGAAAGTAACGGTCGAAGCCCGCCACCATGAAGAGCTGCTTGAAGAGCTGCGGAGATTCCGCCAGGGCGTAGAACTGACCCGGCGAGAGGCGCGACGGCACGAGGAAGTTGCGCGCCCCGCCGGGCGTGTACTTCACCAGGAAGGGGGTCTCGATCTCAAGAAACCTGTGCGCGGTCAGCACGCGGCGGGCGGTCTGGTAGATCTGCGAGCGCAGAAGGAAGTTCTTTTGCAGCGACGGTCGGCGCAGGTCGAGGGCGCGGTGCTTGAGCCGAATCGATTCGTTGGCGGTGGTGGTATCGTCGATCTCGAAGGGCGGCGTGTCCGAGCGCGAGAAGACGGTGAGGTCGGTAGCGTGGACCTCGATCTCGCCGGTGGGCAGGTTGGGGTTCTTGCGCTCGCCGCGGTCGCGCACGATGCCGCGCACGCCGACGCAGAATTCCGAGCGCAGCTCGCTCGACAGGGCGTGCGCCTCGTGGCTGGTCTGGGGCTCGAACACGATCTGGGTGATGCCGCCGCGGTCGCGCAGGTCGATGAACACGCAGCCCCCGTGGTCGCGGCGGGATGCCACCCAGCCGAAGAGCACGACGGTGGAGTCGACGTCGGAGCCGCGCAGGCTGCCGCAGTCGTGGGTGCGCTTGATGTCTTTGAGGAACTCGGGCATACCCGCTTTCTACTGGAAGGCGGGGCCTTCGTCGACAGATTCCATGGACAGCTTGGCGGCCGTTCCGGATCGTCGTGCGTCCATGGCGCTTGTCCATCTCCCCATGTCCCGGCGTTGCTGTCAGCCCCGTGGAGATTGGGCTTGACTTCGTGGAATAATCCCCTAATCCCCCCATTCGAAGTGGCAAGCCATGAAACACATCGTTTCCGTCAAAGAGGTTCACAAGAACTACGTCCTGGGCACGGTCGCGGTGCCCGCGCTGCGCGGGGTTTCTCTCGAGGTCACGGAGGGCGAATTCCTCGCCATCGCGGGGCCTTCCGGCAGTGGCAAGACGACCTTGCTCAATCTCATCGGCTGCGTCGACACCCCGTCGGCGGGCAGCGTGGACGTCGCGGGCAGCCCTACGGGCAGCATGTCGGAACGCGACCTGACCCGCCTGCGCCTGCACACCATCGGCTTCATCTTCCAGAGCTTCAACCTGGTGTCGGTCCTAAGCGTCATGCAGAACATCGAGCTGCCCTTGCTTCTGCAACGCTCGGCGAGCGCCAGGGAGCGCCGCCACCGCGTGGAGGCCCTGCTCGACCGCGTCGGCATTCGCGAGTATGCACGCCATCGGCCGAGCGAGCTTTCCGGCGGACAGCGCCAACGCGTGGCCATCGCGCGCGCCCTGATCACGCGGCCGCAGCTCGTGCTCGCTGACGAGCCCACCGCCAACCTCGACTCCGTCACCGGCACCAACATCCTCGACTTGATGAAGGAGCTGAACCGCACCGAGAAGACCACCTTCATCTTCTCCACCCACGACGCGCGGGTGTGGGCCTACGCCAACTCGGTGGTACGCCTGGCCGACGGCAAGATCCTCGATCGGGTCAGCGCCGAGGAAGCGGTCCGGGCGGCCTCTGTGCCCGGCGCGAGGTCGAGCTAGATGCGCGGCTATCTCGACACGTTGAAGGTGATCGTCGTCATCGCCTTGCGCAACCTCTTCGCCAGCCGGCTCAAGACGCTGATCGTGGGCGGCATCGTTCTTTTCGGGTCCATGCTGGTGGTGGTGGGAACTGCGCTGGTGGACAGCTTCGATGCCGCCATGAGCCGCTCCATCATCGGTTCGGTGGCAGGGCACATCCAGGTCTATAGCGCCACGTCCAAGGACGAGCTGGCGGTGATGGGAAGCATGGGCATGGAGGAGCCGGACATCGCCGTCATCGACGATTTCGCCGCGCTGAAACGGGCCTGCATGACGGTGGCCAACGTCAAGGAGGTGGTGCCGATGGGATTGGCCTCGGCCATCGTGGTCGCGGGCAACACCGTCGACGTGGTCCTGGAAGAGCTGCGGGCCGCGGTCCGGGCCAAGCTCGCAGGCGAGGATGTGCGCGAAACCTACGAGGCCGAGAAGGACCACGTTCGCCAGATCGTCTCGGTGCTGGCGGGCGATTTGGACAACGTGCGCAAGATCCAGAGCGAGGCGGCGGTCGCACCGGAGGAGATCGAGGCTGTGGCGCGGGCCAGCTCGCCCGGCTTCTGGGACGATCTCGAGCGCGATCCGCTGCCCGCGCTCGAGTTCCTCGAGAATCGCATCGCGCCCCTGGCCAGCGACGCGGACATGCTGTTCTTGCGCTACCTGGGCACCGACCCCGTCGCCTACCAGCGCGCCTTCGATCGGGTGAAGATCGTCGAGGGGACGCCGATTCCGCCCGGCCAGCGCGGATTCCTTTTTACGCAGGGCATGTACGAGGAACAGGTGAAGCTCAAGGTCGCGTTGCGCCTGGACAAGATCCGCAAGGGCATTGCCGGCCGCGGCCGCACTATCGCCAAGGACCCGGAGCTGCAGGCCTGGATCCGGCGCAACACCGCCGAAGTCAACGAGGTGTTGCTGCAGCTCGATGGGCGGAAGACGCGGCTCTTTCGCGACAAGCTGCAGAAGGAGCTCGGCAGCGGCGAGGCCGACGTCGCCAAGCTGCTGACCGAGTTCTTCCGGGTCGACGACGGCAACTTCGAGCGGCGCTACCGCTTCTTCTACGACGAGCTGGCCCCGTCACTGCAGCTCTACCGGGTGCGCGTGGGCGACCCTTTGACCATCAAGTCCTTCACCAAGGGGGGCTACGTCCAATCGGTGAGGCTCAAGGTCTACGGCACCTTCGTGCTCGAGGGCCTCGAAGATTCTCACATCGCCGGGCATACCAACCTCATGGATCTGGTGTCCTTCCGGGAGCTCTACGGGTTCGTCACCCCCGAGCGTGAACAGGAGCTGCGCGAGCTTCGGGCCGCGGCCGGGCTGGCCGAGGTGTCGCGCGAGAACGCCGAAGCGGAGCTGTTCGGGCGGAAGGACGAAGGCGCGAGCGGGGGTGGCCGGCCGGCCGACGCCGATGCGGCACTGCGCGAGCTTGCCGGCAAGTCGGCGCGCGAAGACCGTTTTGCGCAGCCGTACGATCCGGCGGAATTGCAGCGCGGCGAGGTGCTGAATGCGGCGGTCATCGTCAAGGATCCGCGGCGCATCCGTGAAACCATCGCGCAGATCGAGGCCGCGGGCGCCCGGGCCGGCCTGCCCCTGCGGGCGGTGAACTGGCAGAAGGCGGCCGGTCTGGTCGGGCAGTTCGTGACCATGATCCGCGGGGTGCTGTACGTGTCGGTGCTGATCATTTTCGCCGTGGCGCTGGTCATCATAAACAACGCCCTGGTCATGGCCACGCTCGGGCGGGTACCCGAGATCGGAACCTTGCGAGCGGTGGGGGCGCAGCGGCGCTTCCTGCTCGGCATGCTGCTCGTCGAGTCGCTGGCGGTCGGCGTGCTGTTCGGCGGACTGGGGGCGATGCTGGGGGCCGCCATCGTCGGCGGGCTCCACGCGTGGGGCATCCCGGCGGTCAACGAGAAGCTCTCCTTCTTCTTCTCGGGCCCGCGCCTGCACCCCACGCTCGGCCTGGGCAACGTGGCGCTGGCGCTCATCATCGTGTTTCTCGTCAGCGCCGTCTCGAGCATCTATCCGGGCCTTTTGGCCATGCGCGTTAATCCGCGCCAGGCCATGCAGACCGACGAGTAGGCAACCATGGGCAATCTGCTTCTCGATCTACGAATCGCCTCGCGCAGTCTTTTCCAGCACCGGCGGCGCACCCTCTTTCTGGGCCTGGCCATCGCGGGCGTGACCATGCTGCTCGTCCTGCTCAACTCCCTGTCCGCCGGCATCCGCGAGACCATGATCCGGGCCGCCACCACGCTTTCCACCGGGCACGTCAACGTGGGCGGATTCTTCAAGGTCACGAAGAGCGGAGGCGGACCGGTTGTCACCGAGTACGAAAAGGTCATCGCGGCGGTGCGCAGAAGCGTGCCCGAGATGGAAGGGCTGGTGCATCGCGGCCGCGGCTGGGCGAAGCTGGTTTCCGACCTGGGCTCGACCCAGGCCGGGGTTTCGGGCGTCGACATCCGCAACGAGCCCGGTTTTCGCCGTGTGATTCGTCTGACCAGCGGCAGCCTCGAGGATCTGGCTCAGCCCAATACCATGCTGCTCTTCGAATCGCAGGTGGAGAGACTGAAGGTGAGGGTGGGCGACGCGGTGACCGTCTCGGCGCAGACCACGCGCGGCACCGCCAACACCGTGGATTGTCGCGTGGTCGCCATCGCCAAGGATCTGGGTCTTTTGAGCAAGTTCGGCGTGTTCGTTCCGGTCGCGACCACGCGCAACCTCTATCAGCTGCGCCCGGACACCACGGGCGTCGTGCAGATCTACTTGCGGCCGCAGTATTTGCCGCAGGCTCAATCCATCGCCGCGCGCCTGCGCGGACAGCTGGCGGCGCTGGGCTGGTCGGTCATGGAGGCGGAGCCGCAGCCCTTCTGGATGAAGTTCCAGAGCGTCGCCCGCGAGGAGTGGACCGGGCAGAAGCTGGACGTGACCACGTGGGATGACGAGATCTCGTTTCTGACCTGGACCCTCGACGTCCTTGGCTGGCTGACCGGAGCGCTTCTTGCCATCCTCCTGGCCATCGTGGTGATCGGCATCATGAACACCATGTGGATCGCCATCCGCGAGCGGACGCGCGAGATCGGCACCCTGCGGGCCATCGGCATGCAGAGGACCGGGGTGTTGCGCATGTTCCTTTACGAATCGATGCTGCTCGGGCTGGCCGGGAGCACGTCGGGGATGCTGATCGGCCTGGCCGTGGGGAGCGTGGTCAACGCGGCCAGCCTCCGCGTGCCCATCACCGTGCAGCTCTTCTTGATGTCGGACACCTTGCATCTGGCCATGCAAGGCGGTGTCCTGTTCCGGGCCTTGCTGCTGATCACGCTCGTCACCACGCTGGCGGCGCTGTACCCGGCCTACCGCGCGGCGCGGCTGCGACCCGTGTCGGCGATGTCTCACTTCGGTTGAGGTAAAAGCCATGCACATTCCAGCACGCTGCTTAGTACTCGGCGGTCTCGCGGCCGCCGTCCTCGTGCCCCGGGCGGCTTCGGCGCTCGGCAAGCCCGAGCTTGTCGAGATCCTCAAGGCGGTCGACGAGCGCCAGCGCAACCAGGGCGACTGGCGCTCGCTGGTCTACATGGAGCAGAAGGAGAAGAACAAGGTCGACGTGGCGCACGAGGCCCTGGTCTTCCGG
>Ga0172362_10002693_pt1 | contig 15365 bp, 12 predicted proteins | sample LakKivs1_kivu2a2_FD_114534 | JGI IMG/M metagenome (GOLD analysis project Ga0172362, IMG submission 114534) | Sediment microbial communities from Lake Kivu, Rwanda - Sediment s1_kivu2a2 | ecosystem: Environmental > Aquatic > Freshwater > Lake > Sediment | place: Rwanda: Western Province, Lake...
ACTCTTGGCATCGATCTCATATATCGCCCTGTGGTCCCCAATCTTGAGCCTCCAGAATTCCGTGTGCTTCAGCCTCTCGCCTTTCCTCGCAGGCGAGTCCCGCAGGCGCTTCAAGTGACCTGTGATCCTGATCCTCACGTTGGGGTCTGCCTTTCTCAAGAAATCGGCTACCCTCGGGTGCAACAGGACAGCGTAGTCCAAATCAATGGACTGCCTCTAGGGGCACCAAGCTCTCCGGCTTCTTTCTTGCCTCTCCGCTTCGTCGCACCAGCATTTCGTAGAACTCTCTCGTTCGCTCCCTCTCTCTATGGAGGGCAAGGATGGTCTTCACGGCGTCGCTTCTGCTTGCAAATGTCCCTTTCGCCACCCACCTGTCGATCTCCTTAACCAGTTCGTCAGGGACCCTCACTTGCACTTGAGTAGCCCGCTTCATGGTAAACAAGACTGTTTACGGCTTATAAGGGTTGCCCTAGCGCTCACGGCACACACCGTCCACGCTGACAGTAGAGGCTACATGTGCTCCCTTGAAACCCCGGTATGCCATCCTGATTCTGGAAAGGCTGCCGGTCGTGCGAGATAAGATGAAACTGCTCGAAACTTCGCCTTCTAGCGATTGGTTCGTCTCTCTGTCAACTCTAAGCTACAACTCATGCTGAGAACCGCCGAGCGGCAATGGGAGCGAACACGAGCAACTATCTGCTCTGCTGGCCTACTTCATGACACTGAAGCACCGATGCCAAGACACTGCACGAGGATTCGAGACGCAAGTCATATATCGGATCGACATCCGTTTGATATCCGCTTAGTAGGGTAATGAAACGGAGCGACAATCGCTTATCTGACAGGTGGACGAAGGACAACTACGAAAAGAGCATATCCAGCAAAGCATGGTATGGGACCCCCTATGGCGGCGGTTGGACAGAACTAGCTGTGAGGGAAGGGTTGCCCGAAGACGGGGAGCTTAAGGAGATCTTTCTTGAGGAAGTGAGGCTTGGTGAGGTTCCCGACTGGGCCAGAAGATTCGCCGAGGTCTACCTCAACGAGCCATGGCTGCCATATTGTGGTCACTACACGTTTCCGAACATGCTGCTGCAGACTGTGACGTGCATCGGGAAGGAGCAGGTATCAACTGAGGAGATGACAGCTCGCTGTTACCGCGTTGACCCAGAGCGTAGGGAACTGCTAGCGAGGTATCTGTTCTGCATGGACGCATGGCTCAAGGGTGCGGACGAGGAACATCTGGTGGAGAAGTTCAGAGGGCTGGGTTGGTCTGAAAGAAACTGGGAGATGATCGCAGGAAATATCTACGACGCGCTGGGAGAGAGAGATGAGGACAAGGTCCTTCTGTTGCGGAGGATCATGCACCGCCAGCGTTGGTGGTTGAGGGCCCTCTTCTGGACGGATGACAAGCCGCTCGACGAGAGACTGGGCTACTACTACGGAAAGACCTACTTGGACAAGGAAGGGCAGACGAGAGTTGATGAGTACATGGCTGAATTCGAGGACCCTGAAGTCGTTCAGCTGGAGGCGGAGATCAGGAGACGGTTTGGCGATGCGAACAAGTGGCTGAGCATGATCCAATCCACGTGGCTCTGTGGCCCCAAGGCCTTCAGATATTTGGAGCGCCAACTGCTTCACGTCGGCAACAAGAGTCTTTCGCTGAGCCCTGCAGTCCTGGATCGGTCTATCTTGATGTGCGAGGACACATATCCGCAGAAGGAGTATCGCGCTAGATGGTACAGGGCGTTCCGTTGGGCCCTAGATTCTTGGCTTGAGGGGAAAGGCGTCGTTGAGTCAGATGAGTTCGACCCGGATGTCGTTCACAAGGTTGCTGAACTCCTCGGAAGCACAACTCCGGCCAAGCATTGGTTGGCCCGTCTCCTTAGACACAAACTGGACCTCTACGAGAAGCATTCAGGCTTCGACAAAGTGGTTTCTGTTCGCAGCTGACGACCCTTCTGATCCTCACCATCCCATCTCTCTGTTATCGGGATTTGAGCTTCATTGAGCGCAACTTCTTCTGCTACACTATTGTTGTTGCTTAACTACTGTTATCTGTGTTCCAATCCTAAATAACTGAATCCTCTTTTTCATTCCGAGGGAAACGTCAATCTTGCTCGACGTAGTTGCAGTAGCCATGATTGTGATTGCAGCCTTGTTGGCCTTCTTCTCGGCCAGAACGCTGCAGCTCTCAGCTCGCTTTGTTGGGGGTTTCTCCAAGAGCCCTCTCAAGCCACTGGCGCTGGTTCCGATCTTCATGGCAGGAGTAGTCGTCCTTGAGCTGGCCAATATCGAGATACTGAGATTGAGGTCACTGCTGTCCATGGGGGCTCTGTTGGCAACGCTCACTGCCCTGTACTACTTCGAGAAGTACGCCTCGGCGCGAGAGGGACTGGTGAGGCGCCAGGGGGAGACCATAGCAGCCCTGTGGGTTGGCCACGATCTCCGCAACCCGCTGCAAGTGATCGTCAACTTGCTCTATCAGGCGAAGGACATGATAGACAACCTGCCCCCCGGGACCCCAGACTCGCTGAGCAGGAAGGGTCTGGAGATGGTCTCGACTGCCGGGGAACAGCTGAGATACATGAGCAAGATCATATCAGACCTTCGGGACTACGGTAGCCCGGTTCAAATCGAGCCAATCGAGGCCGACCTGAGGGAGCTCATCGCAGTTGCCATGTCCAACGTCGACATTCCAAAATCGGTAGAGATCTCTGTGAGGATCGACGAGAGTGCCTCTAGGTTGGCGGCTGATCCCCCTGTGATCGAAAGGGCGTTCGCAAACTTGATTCGCAATGCCATCGAGGCCATGCCCAGCGGGGGCCAACTGAGCACCAGAGCCTTCAGGACGGATGACAGTGTGGCGATATCCTTCAGGGACACGGGAGCGGGCGTCGCAAAAGAGAGCATGAGCCTACTGTTCAGGCCGTTTTACACGACCAAGGCCAAGGGGCAGGGACTGGGGCTTCCCGTCTGCAAGAAGCTAGTCGAAGCTCACGGTGGCAAAGTAGCCGTGGAGAGTCCCACAGGAGAGGGCGCAACCTTCACGGTGACGATACCGCTGCATCAGCACCTTCAAGCTGGTTCAATGAGAAAGACGACCTGATCTAATTGTGGCGGCTCCGGGTCAGCATGCACCAAGTGGTGGCCCTCTACCAGCTCTTCGACCTCACTTCCGTGTAGCCGTTCTCATCCCTTCCGAGCACCAAATGATGGTCCACCAGGTCCGATATGTCCTCGTGAGCGACCACGAATATCTGGGTGAACGTGCCCCTCATCGCGTCCAGAACCTCAAAGATGCCCTGCCTCCTGCCGTAGTCACTGCTGGATATGCACTCGTCCATGAACAGCGAGTACCTGTCCGAACCGACCCTTGAGTCCAATATGGTCTGGGTGAACGCGAGTCTGAGCGAGATCAGGAACTGGTCCTGCGTGCCTCCGCTGAATACCTCACGCTCCTTGTAGTCACCAGCCTCTGCAGAGAACACTCTGAACTTCAGGTCCTCGGTTATGTCAAAGTCGGAGTACCTGCCGTCAGTCAGGGTGGGCAGGAGCTGGTTTATCGCGAGCTTGGCCTGCGGTATCACACTTTCCCTCAGCTCTCTTCCTGTCTCCCAGATCTCCTGCCTTGCCGTGATCACGACGCTGACTTTGCCCTCCAATTTCTTGACTTCTCCTTCAAGGGCCGGGTGCCTCTCGAAATCGGCCCTCAGCTTTGACAGGTCCTCGTCGACCTGCTCAACGAGTCTCCCGTTCGTCTTGAGTTCCCCTTGGGCCAATTCCATTCTTTCCTTCAGCCGCTCGTGTCTTGTTTTCGCCTCAGCATAGGCAATTTCGTTGAACTGCAGTCCTTCGCTTCTAGGCGGCTTCGATGCCAGCATAGATCGGCTCTTCTCCTCCAATACCTGTATCTCGCCCACCAACTCCTGTTTCGAGCGCTCGAGATCCTTGGGAGCAGTCCTCTTGAGCTGGTCCTCCAAGCTGGCGCGAGCCCCCCTCAGTTCTTGGAGTGTCTTGTGCCCCGTAACGTGGAACAGAAGCTGATTGATCTCGTCCAAGGCAGCCTTGGCTTGGGCGCCATCCGGGAATCCTGACCTGTGTACTAGCCCATCCAACATCGTCTTGGTTTCGTTCATGCTCTTCCTAGCAGCTTCCACCTCTCCCTCAAGAGCGGATGCACTCGCCATGTGCGTCAGCAACCGATCGACTCGGCCGTAGTTCAGGAACGACCAGAATGCCAGCGAGGCAGCGATGCATGCTGGGATCACAAGTGTCAGGGTCCAGAAGAACGCTCCAACGAGCAGCGCCACTGCTCCGAGTGCGCAGAGAAATAGCAACAACAATGACCTGTTCTTTCTGGCAATCAGGCTCTCCCTGTTCGTTCCCGAGGGCAGCGCGAGCTCCGACAGTGCCACGTTCAACCTCTGTGAAGCCTCATCAAGGGCAGTGGAGGCTCTAGCCTTCTGCTGCTCTAGTCTGAGGAACTCGTCGTTTATGGTCGAAAGCTCGTCGATCCTGCTCGCGTGCTTGGACATGAAATCCTCATACAGTCTCAGTTGCTCCTGCTGGCCTTGTCGCGATTTCAGTTCCGCCTCTATCCTGTTGAACTCGCTCGTCTTGGCCTCCAGTAGCCTCTCCGTTGCGTCGCATCCGGAGAGCCACTCATAGGCATCCAGCGTCTCCTTTGCCTCGGCGAGTCTCGGGGTTACCAAGTCAACTTCTCTCTGAAGCTCGTGATTCCTATCCTCAAGTTCCTTCCTCTGTCTTGCCTTCTCATCGTACGCGTCCTTGTTCCTCTTCACGGCCTCGAACTCAGCTTGCTTCTCCTTGAGTTGGCTCTGCAGCGAGGAGATGTCTTGTCGCATCCTTTCTGAGGCCGTGTCGAAGATGTCAATACCCATCACCTTGTTCAGTAGCTCTTCGCGCTTGGCCTTGGCGAGATCCCTGAGTGCATCCAGGTCTTTCTGCCTAATGAAGACGAGCTTAGTGAACGAGTCTCTATCCATGCCTGTGATCTGCTCCACCATCCTGTCTATCTCCGTGATGCTCGTGACCTCCGTCCGAGGATCCTCTTCCCCATCAACCAGCTGGACGAGTTTCGCCCTGTGCCTGCCGTCAGCCGATATCCTCCTAGTCAGTCGGTACCAGTCGTCCCCGCACGTGAATTCTATCAGGAGGTCTGCCTGTTGCTTCCCCCAAGATACTATGTTCTCCCGCGCCTCCTCAGCAATCGCCCCCCTCTTCAGGCCATACAGGGAGTATTCGATGCTCTGCAGGAGTGTGGTCTTTCCCGTCTCGTTACCCCCGAATATGCCGATCCTCCCCTGATGCGGGAAGGCCAGGTTGGTGCGCTCGCCTATCATCTTGAAGCCCTCAATGTCCAGCCTGTCTACTATCATGGCTGACCGCCTAGGTACCTCAGGCCCACTTCCTTCGCCTCGCGCAGCAGCTCTGACCTTGCTGAGTCGGACACCGCATCCTTGATCAACGCATCCATCCTCGCTGCAAAGGCCTCCGCTGGGGTCTCGGTCCTTCCGGCGAACACTCTCCCGATCCTGCTGATCTCAAGCTCGCTTCTGTCGACCGTCAGGAAGAAGAATGCCTCAGGGCCCGCCCTGTAGATGTCGCTGAGCCTCAACTTCGAGTAGATGCCTTGGGGGATCGTGCCAGTGAGCTTCAGGCGCAACATCGCCTCCTTGTCCTTCTTTCCCATGAGGAACTCAAGGACTGCTGAAGTGGGATCGTCCACCTCTTCTCCCGCGAACGCGAACTGCTCGTCCCTCATTGGTCGCGTTTCGAGACTGATGAACTCGCACTCCGAGCTCTCCCTGCCCAGCTCGACCCAGTAGAATCCCTTGCTGTCGTTGATCTCAGCCCAGGTCAGTTTCTCGATTGAACCGGGGTTGCACACTAGGCACTCGCCCACCCTCCTGTCGAACCCGTTGTGGAAGTGTCCGAGCGCCAAGAGGTCCAGCTTTCGGGGGATGTCCTCGGGAGCAAAGGGGTTCTGTGAGCTCAGCTGTGGGACGGAGGAAACGACATTAAGCCCCTGCAGCGATCCATGCAGCATCAGTACGTTGATGTCCCCACTGAGCGGGACCCTCTGGCCAGCGATGGGGTTCTCGCCCTCCCTTTGTGAGAAGTACGATTTCCCCGAGATGCAAACGTTCAGCCCGGCTATCTTCAGGGTCTTGCGCCCGAGAACATCTGAACGGGAGAAAACGGTGGCGAGACCAACGGTGTCCAACACGTCGAGGGCTAGAGTCGGTACGTCTGGCACCTTCGGCACGTCGTGATTGCCCCCGATGATGAATACCGGAATCCCGCGAACGTTCAGCTCCTTGAGCTGCTTGGCCAAGAAGTCTCTCGAGAAGTTGCTCGGGTTGACCCTGTCAAAGATATCTCCGGAGATCAAGAAGAGATCCGCTCTGTTCTCGATCGCGTAGTTCACTATCTTGATGAAGTTGGCGTCCAGATCCCGCTTTCTTTCGTAGTTCCTAGCAATGCTGCCGACGTTGAAGTTCCTGTCTAGGTGAAGGTCACCACAATGGACGATCTGAACGGACATCTGTCCCCCTTTCCTTGACGAGACGAGTTGATCTCGACTGCTGATGACATAAGCTTTCGTCGAGTGACCGGCCACTTCTTCTGCCACTTCGGGAAACTGATTGGATCTCGTTGTCCAAACAGCCTCAGCCAGCATGACAAGCAGCAGATGGCCGGGTCACAGAGTCTGTTCGGAGTTCCGATGTTGTGCCCACTGTCCTAGGCACACCATCACTCACGTCTCAAGCGCTGACGGACTCAATCTCGAAGGGAGCCGGGATATCAATGCTGGTCAGCTGCGCGTAGACCTCGACCATGCTCGGCCTCGTCAATCCCTGCTTAGCGTACTTGTCGCGGCACTGTCTGAGGAAGCCGAACCTGAATGGCGAGTGCGCCTCAAGTGCCTCGACGTAGGACCGCGAGTGCAGTTCCTCCAAGCTGCCTGCTGTCAAGGTCAGCAACAACATGATTCCCAGCTTCGTGACCTCCCTGAGATGGACTGAGTCGGGTGAGTCAAAGCAGACGATGCCTTTCGAGACCTCGGCCGCATATCCGAACAACTTGGTGGTCACTTCATCTAGGCAAATGGGCCTTGGGGCATGCGAACGCGAGGATCCGCCCCTGCTGAGGGCCTTCGCAGCGAGCCCGGAAAAGACGGTCATCAGCCCACCTTCGACGTCCTCCCCAACATCCTGCAAGTCGTCAACCAGTTGAAGGACGGTCCCCAACCTGAACAGGAACTCGGCCTGAGCCCTCGTGAGTTGCCCGGCCACCAGATAGCCATCCGCGAGGACTGAGCATCCGCCCTTCTCGAAGCTCCTTCTCAAGATCTCGCTCGGGTCTGTCGTCGCACCCGGACCCAACAATCTAGTGCTTCTCTCTTGGGCTAGATGTATGGCGAGCAGGCTCTGAAAGACCTGCTGATGATCTGTGCGCGGGAACTGGTCTTCTATTTTCGATATGAGCCGGTAGATTACGCGTTCGCGGGAATCGGTCGGGGTTACATGCTTTCCCATCAACCTTGCTCTCATCCGCCAGTTGAACCTTGCCTTGTCACTCTCGTTCACGTCAGGATCGTCCAAGTAGTTGTCGCTGTATGGGTAGAGCATGCTGTAGGCGAAGATGGCTGGCGTCAGGCGTGCTGGCATGCCCATGAGCAGTTGCAGGTAGCACATCGTCCAAGCGTTGCGCATGGCCTGAAACACGTCCTCCGCACTCACGCACGGGTCAAAGCGCTTGGCTGCCGAGGCGAACTGCCCTGAGATCCGCGCCATGTCTTCTAGACGTAGGGCCTCCACTTGATCCTTGTCGAATCCCAACGCGGATTCCGCAAACACATCGAACCCTGTGAGCAGACGATCTTGAGATGCCCGGCGCTCCTCCCCCGTTCGACGTTCCTTGCTCTTCTCGGAGGACAAGAGGTCGAGGAAATCCTGCAAATGCCTTTCCCTAGCGCATTGGTCTTGCGTGTCATACTCCGGCGCCGCAGACAGGGATTCGGTCCAGTTTGCACTGCCCGGCCATAGATCGACGGAACGACGCAGGTACGATTTGACACCGATGCTCAAGGCCGCTCAGCGCCTCCCCAAGGACTTGCATATTTGCCCTTGCCTCTCTGGAGGTTCAGGTCCAAGCAGGGCAACATCATCCCAGCGGCATCGTCTTCGCTGTCAGGAGGAGAGCATTGCGAGTCGGCGCTGGTCCAGAGAACCCATTTATCCTTCCCCACTCTCAGAGCGACGACATGGACAAGCTGAGATTCGGTGTCGTTGGTGCTGGGACTATCGGTTCCATTCACGCGGACGACGTGAAGCGCAGCAAGAGGACTGAGCTGGTCGCGATTTGCGACATAAGGGAGGATAGGGCCAAGAAGCTCGCGCGAAAGCTGAAGGTGCGCAAGACCTACACTGACTATCTGGACATGCTGAGCAACGAGAACCTAGACGGCATCGTCAACGCAACTCCAAACTACCTTCACGCAAAGATTGCGATTGACGCCATGGAGAGAGGGGTCAACGTACTGACCGAGAAGCCGATGGCGATGAACGCACAAGAGGCACAGACGATGGTCGATGCCGCGAAGAGGACAGGCAAGATCCTGGGCCTCGGGATGACGCAGAGGTTCACCGGCGAGGGCGTGGCTGCGAAGGCGGCGGCGACCCCCGAGAACTTAGGGAACGTGTACTTCGCGAAGGCGACCCTCTACAGGACCTTGGGCGCACCCGGGTTCGGCAGCTGGTTCACCACGAAGTCGCAGTCCGGCGGGGGGCCGCTCATGGACCTAGGCCCGCATGCGATTGACTTCGCGATGTACTTGATGGGCTTCCCGAAGCCCCTGAGGGCGCGAGGAGTCACCTTTTCGGAGCTCGGGCCGAAGGGACTGGGTGTCGGCACATGGGGCTATCGCGAAAGCGGCGGAGCGTTCGATGTCGAAGACCTTGCGGTCGCGCTCGTCGAGCTTGCCGGTGGGATAACCATGCTTGTAGAGGTCAGTTGGGCGACCTACATAGACGGTTACTGGAACGTCCATGTGCTTGGGGACAAGGCGGGGATCACGTACAGGCCTCCTCATTTGATATCGGAGAGAAGGGGGAAGCCCAAGGTCACAAACCTCAAGGTGAAGAAGGTCAAGCCGTACCTGCAGGAGCTTGAAGACTTGGCTCAGTGCATAGGGACCGACAAGGAGCCACTGGGCAGGCCAGAAGATGGCGTCGTGATCATGAGGATAATCGACGCGATATACAGGTCCGCACAGATTGGAACCGAAGTGCCGGTGCAATAGAAGGTCCCGATCGATCGGATTCAGAAAATCCCTACGGCGGTCAGAGTGACGTGAACGAATCCACTATCTTCTTGTCCATTCGCTCCACGAGCTTGCTCGTCAGCGCTATCGTGTTCGAGAGGTCCGAGAGGCTGAGCAACCCGGCGTGGGAGTGAATATGCCTGGTGGGTATGGAGATGACTATCGAGGGACATCCGGTCTTGTGAAGGTGTATTCTGCCAGCGTCCGTCCCGCCCTTCGCAACGCTCGAGAGCTGATACGGGATCTTCTCGGCCTCGGCGGTCTGGATCGTGAACTCCTTGAAAGCTTGGTTCGGTATCATGGATGCATCGTAGGTCAGAATGGAGGGTCCCTTCCCGAGCTTGGCGTTGGCCTCCCTTGGCTTTATCCCAGGTATGTCGCCGGCTATGTCGACCTCAAGCACGATCGCAGCGTCAGGCTCTACGACATAGGCTGAGGTCATCGCTCCTCTCAGCCCGACCTCCTCCTGCACGGTCGCAGCTCCGTAGATCGTGTTGGGATGCTTGGAGCCCGCCTCAGCCAGTCGCCTTGTGACTTCGGCCGCAACCACCGCACCGACCCTGTCGTCGAAAGCCTTGCCCATGGCAATCTTGCCATCATTCACCAGCATGAACGGAGAGTACGGGACGACTGGGTCGCCTATCCTGATGCCCATCTTCTCGACCTCGCTTCCCTCCGATGCGCCGACGTCGATGAACATGTCGTCCTTCTTGACCACTTGATTCAGTTCCTCCGGCTTCAAGAGATGAGGGGGCTTGGAGGCGATCAGACCCATGAAGTCTCCCTTCTTCGACCTCACGATGACCCTCTGAGCCAGAAGGACTTGATCAAACCACCCTCCTAGAGTGGAGAACCCGAGGAAGCCGTTGTCCTTCTCTATGCTCGCGACGACGAAGCCCACCTCGTCGACGTGTCCCGCGAGCATAATCCGAGGCCGGTCACTGGTGCCCTTCTTCGAGAAGATCACGCTTCAGAGCTTGTCTGAGACCACGGAATCTGAGAACTTGGACACGTAGTCCTTGACTTTGAGAGAAACCTCCCTCTCAAAACCTGCAGGCCCGAACGATTCGGACAGTCGCTTGAGGAGCTCCACTTCGGGGTTCATGGGTTCCAAGCCTTGAGTCTCCTGTTATAACGATTGCTGAGAGTCGAGGAGATTATTCTTACTGTCGACCTAGTACGAGAGGCTCCCAAGAGTTCCACCCTTCGGGTTCGACCCCCACAAGCGAGTGGCTCTTGTCATCGGCAGGCGCGAGCTGCGCCGCCACCATTGTGGGTTCTGCACTATGGTGCCCAACCTTTCGACCTCAAGGTGGCAAGGGGGCTCGTGGCTGAGGCAGCTTAGCGGATTCTTTCTTCCTAAGCCACAACAGCAGCAGAATGCTGGCAATCCCAAACGCTGCGAGAATCACGATGGCACCTGCGAGCACGATGAATATCATTCGTATGGTGGGATTCGTGGCGGAGTTCGCTGCTTCCGTTGCCCCATCAGCGGACACGGTTGCATTGCCGAATGTGCCCGCTAGGTACAACGTCCAAGCTTCGTTCGCTTTGAGCTTTGCGTCGGACAACCCGTCTGTCCTTCCGGCTGACTGAGCGACATCTATCGCATCCCATGCGCGCACTATGGCTTCCCTGGCGTCCCTCTGCGCCATGAGTTCGGACTGCAAGGACACGACCCTGCCGAAAGAGAAGGCTGCCGGCCTAGCCTCACCGTTCTCGTCGAACCACGCGAAGGCTCCCCACACGTCCGTCAGGTAGGTCTGGTAGAAGTGAGGGGCGAAGTAGAGGGCACCGACCACGTTGCGTTGAGCGCACAGCCACGCGAGGGTGTCCTCCACGAACCTTGCTTGGCCGTCCGGGCTGAGGGGGTAATCTGAGACCTGCTTGTCGAAGTAACTGAATAATCCTGGTATGCTCGGTGTGCAGGGATATCCGAACTCGCAGACCATGATTCTGTAGCCCAGATCCGAGAGACCGGTGACCGTCCTCTTGAACATCGCCACGGATGCATCCGCATTGGTTTCGTGTCCCGGCCCGAGGAAATCCCCGAGGTCATAGATTCCACTGCTGGGGTAGTAGGAGATGCCAGCGATGTCGAAGGCGACGCCGCTTGACCTCATGAAGCCGAAGAACTCGCTGCAGAAGGTCAGGTTCCACCAGTGGGAGAGATGCAGGGCGACCGTCGCATTTGGGTCAGCCTCCCTCAGGCCTGCAATGGCCTCCCTCAGAATCAGCGCCTCATCCGCCCAGACTCCAGCTTTGAGGAACTCGATGTTGGCTTGCGTCTCGGGCCACTTGCTCTGGTCCGACACAAAGGAGCCGCAGATGCCGTAATCGTTCTCGTTCCCCACCTCATAGAAGTGATCCGTCGCGTTCTCACTCAACAGCCTCATCACTGAGGACCTGAGGTATTCCCTCGCCAAGGAGGCTCTCTCGGCTACTGACTTCCCCTCCCATCCGGCTGGCGCGGGTTGCTTGCCTAGGTCCGCGGCGACGTCGCTCAGGTAGAAGAAGACGTCCACCATTAGCGCCGAATCCCGTGCCCAACTGATGGTCTGCAGAGCCATGTCCATGCTTGAGCTCGCGGTCTCGTTCATCGTGATGCCGAACCTCACCCACGAGGAGCCATTCAGGCTCATGAACCTCATCAGGTCCACAGTCTCGCCTCCCACCTTCCAACTGAAGCCAAGTCGTCTGTAGTCCTGCGCTAGGGTGCAAGTGAACCCGAGCATCATGGGCTGCGCGGCGAAACTAGTGCGACCGACCGGCAACGCTGACAGCAGCACAACGACGATGATCGGTGGGATGCAACTGCGCACCGAGGCTCTCATGAGTCCAGCTCGGCGGCGCAACGTTATATCGCTATTGACGCTGGCAAGATACGGAAATGGTGAGGATTCTAGTCTCCTACTACTCAAGGAGTGGCAACACCAGGGCAATTGCGCGCGCGATGGCAGCAGGGGCCAAGGAAGTCAAAAGGTCCGAGGTCAAGCTCAAGCCGGCGAAGGTCACAACCCTTCAAGATCTGAAGTGGGCAGACGCGATAATCCTCGGTTCGCCCACGTACTACGGGGACATGGCAGCGGATGTCAAGAACCTGTTGGACAAGAGCGTGGCGATACACGGCAGTCTTGAGGGCAAGGTCGGAGGAGCCTTCACGTCCTCAGGGGGCGTCGCCTCAGGAGCTGAGACAACCCTGCTTTCGATGATTCAAGCGATGCTGGTCCACGGGATGATAGTCTCAGGTCACTCTGAGGGCCAACACTATGGGGTGGCGGTCGTGGGAGCGCCGAACGCAGGGCAGTCCAAGTTCTGCGAGAAGAGGGGGAAACAGGTGGCAGAGTTGGCGGCCAAGCTGGCTGGGCAACTCTGAGGTCCTGGACCGTCACTTCGGTTTGTAGACTACTGTCCCCGTCTTCGATGTAGTAGCGAGCCCTGGGGCCCTCAGCCTCAACTCTCGCGAGAACTCCTTGGACGACAAGACCTTCAAGAAGAGGCTAACGAGCGGCTTGCGGAGCCTGGTCTGGTCAATGACGAAGTCGAACTTCTCCCTCGTGATCTCAACAAAGCCTATTCCCTCTTGACTGGCTGCCGGGAGGATGCCGAATCCAGCGTCCGCTCTTCCATCAGCGACAGCGCCTGCCACCTCGGCGTGCGTTCTCACCTCTACGCCGTATCCCTTGACCGAGGCTGAGATCTCACTGAATGACCTGCGCCTGCGCCTTGCCACGTCACTCAAGAGAATGTCGAAGAGGGTCCTGGTGCCGGAGCCCAGCGTCCTGTTGATGAACCGGTTCCGCCCGCCCACGAGGTCCTCCACTGTCGTTATGTGCTTGGGGTTGCCTTTCGCGACTATCAGACCCTGTCTCCTCTCGTACCCCCTGATCAACACTGCCTTGTGGTCGAGCCAATACCTCTTCAGGAACGGCACGTTGAACTCATGGGTCTCCTCGTCAAGAAGGTGCGCTCCCGCAATATCAGCCTCGCCCAGCATGATGGCAGCGAGGCCTGCGGACGAACCGACCGCCATGTACTCATAGCTGAACTTGCGCCTCCTGAGCATGAGATCCAGCAGGATCCGCACCCCGGAGCAATCGCTCCCTATCACTGTGAGGTCCGGTTTGACAGGCCGGGGGGCGAAAATCGTGCGCGTTCGACTTCTCCTCCCGGAGACTGAGAGCGTGGTAACCGCCTTTCGCTCAAGCTCCTTGTACGCGCCAAGGACAGCCACTCCCGATGCTGTCAGCTTCGCCCCGCCCCCGCTCGCTCCGCCCTTCCTCGCCTCAAGGACGGGCGTGCCAAGTGCCTCACTCAGGCGACTGATCGACTCCCAGGCGTGAGCGTATGAGACTCCGAGCGCACGGGCTGCCGCGACGAGTGAGCCAAGCCTCTGGACTCCCTCAAGGACCTCGGCCTCCTTCTTCCCGAGAGCGTACTTTCCGTCTGCTTCGAGCCAGACTTCGAACGCAGGCGAGAGGGGTTCGCGCTTCAATGGCGGTGAAGCCCGCGGGCTTATGCTTAAAAAGGTGAGAAATGCGTTGTACCCCAGAGGGTATAACGATGAACTTCCGCCAGATGGCATGGATTGCAGCGGCAGGATGCATGATCATCGTGGTCGGGGTCTTGGCCTCGTATTCGATGAGACCCCGGACGATGCTCGTGCTGGCAACGACGACTAGCACCGTTGACACGGGCCTCTTGGACTACCTCAAGCCCTTCTTCGACTACAAGTTCCACGCGAACCTGACTTGGCTGTACTTGGGGACGGGTCAGGCCTTGGCAGTCGCCTCGCGAGGTGACGCGGATATACTTCTCGTTCACGACAGGGTGAGGGAGGACGCATTCGTGCAGTCAGGTAACGGCACACATAGGGTCACGATCATGTACAACGACTTCGTCATAGTGGGACCCGTCAATGATCCTGCCAGGATAGCGGGCTCTACAAGCGCGGCAGATGCCTTCCAGAGGATGGCAGCAGCTGGAGCTTCTGGCTTGACCACCTTCGTGTCTCGAGGTGACAAGTCGGGGACGAACGCCTTGGAACTCAGGTTGTGGTCCGCAGCTGGGATTGCTCCGAAAGGAAGGGATTGGTATTTCGAGAGCGGCAGCGGGATGGCACCCACCCTTAGGATCACGAACGAGAAGCAGGCCTACACAGTGAGCGACAGGGGCACTTGGCTGAAGCTGAAGAGCGAGATGGGTGACAGCCTGAACCTCGAGATCCTGTATCAGGGAGACAACGCTCTCCTCAATCCGTACGGCCTGATACTCCTGAACCAGACTAGATATCCGAACATCAACTCTCAGCTCGCGACTGACTTCTTCCTGTTCATGATCTCCGACGAGGGGCAGAGCCTCATCGGAAACTACACGGTTGGCGGCCAACAGCTGTTCACGCCGATGTTCGGGAAACCGGAGACCATAGGGTTGCCTTCAGAAACCGCTGAGGTTCAGTACTGGGTGGGCGTGCTTGCTCAGAATGGCATGAAGCCGCCGAGCTGGGTCCCGGCAAGTCCGGGAGGATAGCGCACTGGGGGAGACCGCGTTGTCCGGCTGGGACGACATCATTGCCGGCATAGTGAAGGCCGTGCAGCTCATCTTGGCTGGTGACCCCACGGTCATCCAGATAACGTCACTTTCGATTGCGGTCTCTGGAACAGCGACCCTGCTCGGGGCCTTGATTGGAATACCCGCGGGTGCGATCATCTCGCTGAAGGAATTCAGGGGCAAGTCCCTGGTAGTGCAGGTTGTGAACACCCTGACTGGGCTCCCGCCGGTTGTGGTGGGCCTAGTCCTCTACCTATTCCTCTCAAGTTCCGGGCCCCTTGGCTTCCTGAGACTGCTCTACACCCCCCAAGCCATGATACTGGCCCAGCTACTGATGATAGTGCCCATCACCGCAAGCATCACCATATCATCCGTGTCGAGCATAGACCCTGATGTGAGGGAGGCAGCCATGTCCTTGGGAGCCAGTCCGCTGAGCGAAGGGTTGATTGTGCTCAATGAGGCGCGC
>Ga0172362_10002694_pt1 | contig 15365 bp, 10 predicted proteins | sample LakKivs1_kivu2a2_FD_114534 | JGI IMG/M metagenome (GOLD analysis project Ga0172362, IMG submission 114534) | Sediment microbial communities from Lake Kivu, Rwanda - Sediment s1_kivu2a2 | ecosystem: Environmental > Aquatic > Freshwater > Lake > Sediment | place: Rwanda: Western Province, Lake...
ATGCACTCGGCCCACAGCATGGTCATTCTCCTGTTGGCGTGGACCGCACTCGTGATTCTGACGCCAAGCGTCGGGCGCATCCTCTCGGACGTGTCGGCCCGCGACACGACGCAGGTGGAACTGCGCCGCAAGCTGGAGGAAGCGGCAAGGCAGGTGGATGAGCAGGCGCACGCCGGCGTCTTCGGGGAGAACCCAGGGCACATGTCGTCCGATCGTGACGACTCCATGAACAATCCGCCGGCGCGAGCCAAATGGATGATTGCCAAGACGCAGGCCCGCAACCAGGTACTCCAGGAACACCACCGCGGACTACTGGCCCAGGTAGCTGCGGGATGGGACTGGACGTGCTTTTCCCCCGTGACAGTCTACCGGCGTGCGGCGGAAGCCCTCGTCGGCACCGGGGTCAGCCACTGCGTGAACCTGCACCACCAAGTCCGGCAGTACCAGGATGTCCTCCTGCAGTATGTCCGCGACGAGGATTCCCCGGACCCCGACAGCCTGCACTTATTGTTCGATGAGTACGTGTGTGCCGACAGATGGCATACGATTTCCCATCAGCCGGTGGACTTCGAGACGGTACCGAAGTTCCACGAGCGGAGGCTGCCCCTCGGAGCGTCCCTGCGTCTGGCCCTGTGGGATCTCGGACTGCTGGTTCTCTTCAATCTGGTCTTCTTCGCCTTGTCCTTCGTGGCATTCACGAAGTACGACGTGCGATGAGTGAGGGAACAAGCCATGCTTGCGTTAATCATCAGAAAAGCGATCCTGAGTAACCTTCTCAGCTACAAGTTCTCGATCATGACCTTTCTTTCCACCGTGCTGATTCTCGTGAGCATCTTCGTCATGTACGGCAATTACCGTCTGGCCATGGATAACTATGACAACCTGCAGGCGGAATTCAACGGTCCGGGCCAGCCTCAGGCTCAGGTTCTGGCCCCCACGCCGCTGGGCATTTTCGCCAAGGGCTTGGATGAGAACCTCTGCCGTGCCTGGCGCTTCGCCCTCAATCAGGTCTGGGTCTACGGCGACAAGCAGAAGTCGCTGAACAATCTCTTCAAGCTGTTCACCGCGCCCGACCTGTTGTACGTCATCCGGGTCATCCTCTCCCTGTGTGCGATGCTGTTCGCTTTTGACGTCGTCTGCGGGGAGAAGGAGACCGGGACCCTCCGGCAATCCCTGAGCGGCAGTGTCCGAAGGCCGATCCTTCTGATGGGGGAATGGATCGGTGGGTTTGTCAGCTTCATGGTGCCTTTCTTCCTGGCGGTGCTCTTGGGCGTCATTTTCGTCACCCGACTGCCCCTGGTACAGATGAGCGCCCAGGATGGGGCCAAGCTGGGCCTGTTCCTCCTCAGCGCGGTGCTCTATCTGGCGGCGTTCTTCTCCCTGGGACTCCTGATTTCCTGCCTGACCCATCATGCTTCCACTTCTCTGGTTCTTTCTCTGTCCGTGTGGACCATCCTGGTATTCCTGATTCCCCATCTGGGAAATCTTCTGGCCCGGCAAGTGGTCCCGATTCCCACGGCGCGGCAAGTGGACGTCAGACACGGTCAACTCCGGCATCAGAGGGATGCTGAGTGGGAACAGATTCCCAAGACGGGACCCGACGTCGCCCGGCGGGAGAAAGCCCTGCTCCTCCGTTACGCGGTAGAATCCGGTAGATTAGATGAAGAGTATCGCAATACCCTCTACCGGCTGGTCAGAGTCTCGCAGAACGTCACCCGGCTGTCCCCCGCGCCGGCGTTTACCCTGCTGGCGACCGACCTCATGGGGACGGGGGTGGCCGAAGAGCGAAGGCTGAAGACGGCGGCGCAGAGCTATAACGATCTCTGCTGGCAACTGTCGGCGGCGAGTGAGAATCCGGAAGAACAGGAAGATCCCCCTTTCCGTTACCAGCGGAGTTCGATCCCGGAGATCCTGGGCCAGGGCGGTCTGAGTAATGCCCTGATTCTCCTGTTGTTCAACCTCTTGTTCTTCACCGGGGCGTACGTGGCCTTCCTGCGGTACGATGCCCGGTGATTTCGCACGAAGGAGAGACCCATGTTCCGAACGCTGGTCCAACGCGAGTTGTTGAACAATATCCTCAATCTGCGGTTCCCGATCGGTCTGGTATTGTGCCTCGTGGCCACCCTCGCCTGCATCATGATTCTGGCCCAGGACTACCGGCGGGAGATGAAGGACTACGATGCCACGCGGAACTTGCAGGAGGAAACCCTCGGCAATGAAGCGGCCGCGAAGGACTTCATCCTGGCGGGGCGGACGCCGGACACCTACAAGCCGCCGGAACGATTTCGGCTGCTGATCCTCGGCCTTCCAGGCGACGAAGAGTCGCAGTCGTTCAATTACAATCCGCTCCCTCTGCTTTTCCCCCCGCTGGACTTTCTCTTCATCGTGACGATCATCCTGAGTCTGCTGGCGCTGCTGTTTTCTTACGATGCCGTCGCCGGCGAACGACAAAGCGGTACCTTGAAATTGGTGGTCGCCCATTCCGTCTCCCGCACCCAGATCCTGCTGGCCAAGGTGGTGGGGGGCACGATCAGCCTGCTCATCCCCTTTGTCCTGGCTCTTCTGGTCGGCGTCCTGTATGTGGCGGTGCATCCCGCGATCCAATGGGATGGTTCCGCCTGGGCCGAGCTGGCCTTGTTGACCGCCGGGGCGATTACCTTTGTCACGTCGTTCTATCTTCTGGGCCTGATGGTCTCTACGTTGACCAGATACTCCACCATCGCGATTCTGAACGGCCTATTCCTCTGGGTACTGCTGATTCTGGTGATTCCGAATGTCTGCCCCTACATCGCGGCCGAGTTCTGTCGCATTCCTTCGGTTCGAGAAGCCGAACGCCGGCTGCATGAAATCGAGGTGCAACTGGTTGAAAGCGTGAATCGGCGCGATGAAGCCGATCCGCAGCATCAGTCGATTCAGGCAGGCCGGAAGATCATGCAGGAAGCGGTCCAGAAGCTGAAAAGCCAATACGGCCCATTATTCTCTGAGTTTGAATCCATGGAATATGCCGGCATGGGTACTTGGTTGCTGCTTGGTAGAGAGGCAGGTCCGGAGTCTCTCGAAGCCGCCGAGCAGCGGGCCGCCGCCGATCCCGAGTTCAAAGCCATGATGGAGGCCTTCCGCAAAGAGCATAGAAAGGCAATCGAGGAATTGATGCGTATTCGAAATGCTCCGCTGAAGGACACGGAACTGGCGAAAGCGGCGGAGTTGGAGAAGCAGGTCAATCTGGCCAAGGACGCGCAGAGGCAAGCTGCCGCGACCATTGAGGATGTGCATCACAGAGCAGCCCTGCAAACCATGCTCGCGAAGAACCTCGCCTGCATTTCCCCTTATGCCAATTTTGTCTACGTGGCCCGCGATTTGACCGGGACGGGTCTACGCGGCTTGGAGTACTTTGCTCAGATCAAACAGGAATACAACACCCAGTTGGATTCCTATCAGATCAAGAAGGAGAAGGAAGCGCAAGAGAAGAATCCGGCGGCGAAGAAAGCGTTTTCATGGGACCTGAGTGACCGGCCGCGTTTTGTCTTCCGAGAGGAGCCCTTGAAGGACAAACTCGGCGCAGCGCTGCCTTACTGGGGGATCCTCGGCCTGTTCAACGTCGTGTTCTTCGCGGGGGCGTTTGCGGGATTCGTGCGCTACGACGTGCGCTAATCCTAGACACAGGAAACGACTATAACGACTATGTGGAAACCGTTGAAGGTCATCATTGCCAGAGAGTTCCTCCACAACCTCCTGAACCTGCGGTTCACGATCGGTCTGGTCCTGTGCTTCATGGTCACTGTCGCCTGTATTATCATTCTGTCCCATGATTACCGGCAGGAATTGACCGATTACAGCCGTCGCGTCAATTTGCATGAAGAATTCCTGAGCAAGTTTGCCGCGACGGAGGGGATCAGCGTCTTCCAGATGACGCCTAAGGAGAAGCCGCCGGAACGCTTTCGGCCGCTCATCATCGGCATTCCCGGCAACGATACCCAGGACTCCCTGGATGAGAATCCTCTGACGATTCTCTTTCCGCATCTCGATTTCCTCTTCATCGTGACGATTGTCATGAGTCTGCTGGCGCTGTTGTTCTCCTACGATGCCGTGACCAAAGAGCGGGAAAAGGGCACCCTCCGGCAGATGATCTCCAATTCGGTCTCGCGGACCACGATCCTCCTGGGCAAATTCCTGGGGGGCGCCGCCAGCCTGTTGCTCCCCTTCCTCCTGGCGTTACTGGTAGGTGTGCTCTGCATCAATCTCAATCCCAATATTCAATGGGATGGCTCCGCCTGGGCGGAAGTGGGCCTGTTGCTCGCCGCGTCCCTGACGTTCATCGCGTCGTTCTATCTCCTGGGGCTGATGGTATCGACGTGGTCGCGTTCCTCGGCGGTGGCGATGCTGAACTGCCTGTTTCTTTGGGTCCTCCTGGTTCTGGTCATTCCCAATGTCGGTCCCTACGTCTCTGCCCAGCTTCGGCGCATCCCTTCGATCCGGGAGACTGAAAGACGGGAAGAAGAAGTCAAGCGTGCCTGCTTCGAAACGAGGCAACAGCGGAGAAAAGAGTTCGACGAGCAATTCCGGGGCAAGTATGGCAGACTCTTTTCTCAATTCGAAGCGTTAGGTTTTGGCGATCAGGTTGATAATCGAAAGAAAGTAGAGGAATTAGCCGCCGCCGATTCCCAGTTCAAAGCCATGGTAGATGCCTTTCGCAGTGAGCTCGCCCGGCTTGGGCAGGAGGGGCGGACAGCGCAGAACAATGCCCTGGGAGAGCTTTGGGCGGACTTGAATATGAAGGCGGCGGCCCAGACGCGTCTGGCCAAGAGCCTGGCTGCCGTTTCCCCGCTGGCGGATTTCGTCTATGTGGCCCGCGATCTCACGGGAACCGGCTTGCGGAGCTTGAAGTACTTTGCGGAATCCATGCAGGACTACATGTTTCGCTTCGGTAAGTATGTGTCCGGCGTGGAAGCGGAGGTGAAGGCGGCATACAAGAATGACCCTACACCGGAAGGGGGCTGGCCTCTTGACCTCCGTGACCACCCCCGTCTTGTTTTCCGAGAGGAGCCCTTGAAGGACAAACTCGGCGCAGCGCTGCCTTACTGGGGGATCCTGGGCCTGTTCAACGTGGTGTTCTTCGCGGGGGCGTTTGCGGGATTCATGCGCTACGACGTGCGCTGAGCAAGGGAAGAAATCATGCTCAAGTCCATCATCAAAAGAGAAATACTCAGTAACTTGCTCAGTTACCGGTTTTCGATCATGACGGTTCTTTCCACGACCTTGACTCTCGCGAGCATCTTCCTGATGTACCGCGACTACGGCCTGGCCCGGGAAAACTACGAGGTCCTGGCGTCCGAGGACGCGGCCGCCGTGATTCCGCCCACGCCGTTGTCGATCTTTGCCAAGGGCCTGGAGGAGAACTTGTGTCGCGCCTATGCACTGAGTCTCGGCGAACGAATCAGCGCCAGCAGTAAACAGCAATCGGTCAATGATCTCTTCAAACTCTTCACGGTGCCGGATCTGCTGTACATCATCAAGGTGATCCTCTCCCTGTGCGCTATGCTGTTTGCTTTCGATATGGTTTCCGGCGAAAAGGAGGCGGGGACGTTGCGCCAATCGCTGAGCGGCAGTCTGGGAAGGCCGATCCTGATTGTGGGCAAGTGGATCGGCGGCTTCACCAGTTTCATCCTGCCTTTCTTCCTCGCCGCACTCCTGGGCGCCATCTTCGTGAGCCTGCAACCGAAGGTGGCGATGGGCCCTCAGGATTGGGCCCGGCTGGGCCTGTTTCTCTTGAGCAGTGTGATCTATCTGGCTGTCTTCTTCTCGCTGGGACTGCTCATTTCCTGCCTGACGCACGAATCCTCCTCCTCGCTGGTGGTGTCCTTGTTCGCCTGGACCCTTCTGGTGTTTCTCATCCCGAACCTGGGGAATATCCTGGCCCGTCAGTTGGTGGAGGTTCCCACGGTGCAGCAGCTTGAGCTGACACGTCGACACATCGCGCTGAGCGCCTTGATGGAGGTCAACCGACTGCCGGACTGGCCCGAGAGGAAGACGCGCCTTGAGCAGGCGCGCTCGGAGCAAGATCAACTCACGGAAGACTACCGCAACCGTTTCGCTCGCCTGGTGACGCTGTCGCAGAACATCACCCGTGTCTCCCCCACGGCGGCCTTCACTTTCCTGGCCACCGACCTGGCGGGAACGGGCATCGCGGAAGAGCGAAGGTTGAAGCAGGCGGTGGTGCAATACCTGTCCGAGAGAGGGGATGATCAAGAGCCCGACCGTCCCAGGTTCAGCTACCAGCGTACTTCCTGCCGCGTGGTGTTGGGCCGGGGCGGGCTGGGCAACTTTCTGATTCTCGTCTTGTTCGACCTGTTGTTCATCGCCGCCACCTACGTGGCCTTCCTGCGGTATGATGTGCGCTGATTCCAGACACAGGAAACGACTATGTTGAAACCGTTGAAGGTCGTCATCGCCAGGGAGTTCCTCCACAACCTCCTGAACCTGCGGTTCACGGTCGGTCTGGCCCTGTGCCTCACGGTCACCGTCGCCTGTATTATCATTCTGTCCCATGATTACCGGCAGGAATTGGCCGACTACAGTCGTCGGGTCAATTTGCAGGGAGAATTCCTGGGCAAGTATGCTTTGACCGACTGGATCAACCAGATGATGCCTGGGCAGAAGCCCCCGGAACGGTTCCGGCCGGTCATCATCGGCATTCCAGGCAACGAGACCGAAAACTCTCTGGATGAGAATCCTTTACCCATCCTCTTTCCGCGTCTGGATTCCCTTTTCATCGTGACCATTGTCATGAGTCTGTTGGCGCTGCTGTTCTCCTACGATGCCGTGACCGGAGAGCGTGAGCGGGGCACCCTCCGACAGATGATCTCCAATTCCGTCTCCCGGACCACGATCCTTCTGGGCAAATTCCTTGGGGGCATCGCGAGCCTGCTGATCCCCTTCATCCTGGCGCTTTTGGTGGGCGTGCTCTGCATCAACCTCAATCCCAACATCCACTGGGATGGCTCCGCCTGGGCGGAATTGGGCCTGCTGATCGCCGCGTCCCTGACGTTCATCACGTCGTTCTATCTCCTGGGGCTGATGGTATCCACGTGGTCGCGCTCCTCGTCGGTCTCGATGCTGAACTGCCTGTTTCTTTGGGTCCTCCTGGTCCTGGTCATTCCCAATGTCGGTCCCTACATCTCCGCCCAGCTTCGGCGCATTCCCTCGATCCGGGCGATGGAAAGGCAGGCGGCAGAAATCAAGCGTGCTTGGCTTGAAGCAGGGCCGCCGCGCGAAAAAGAGGTTGTCGAGCAATTCCGAGGCAAGTACGGCGGGCTCTTTTCTCAGTTCGAAGCGTTGGGGTTTGGCCAGGCGCAGGAAGAGCAGAAGGGCAATCCGGAAAAGGTAGGACAATTAGCCGCCGCCGATCCTCGGTTCAAAGCCATGGTCGAGTCTTTTCGCGATGAGCTCGCCCGGCTGGGGCAGGAGCGGCGGACCGCGCTGAACAAGGCCATGCTCGATCTGGGGGCGGACCTGCGCGCGAAGGCGGCGGCCCAGACGCGTCTGGCCAAGTACCTGGCCGCCGTTTCCCCGCTGGCGGATTTCGTCTACGTGGCCCGCGATCTCACGGGAACGGGCTTGCGGAGCTTGAAATACTTCGAGAAGTCCCAAGGCGAGTATCGCTGGCGCTTCCGGCAGTATGCCAGTGGCGTGGAGGCGGCCGTGGAGGCGGCACACAAGAATGAGCCTCGCCCGGAAGGGGGCTGGTTCCTTGACCTCCGTGACCACCCCCGCTTTGTCTTCCAGGAGGAGCCGTGGAAAGACAAACTGGGCGCCGTGCTGCCGTACTGGGGGATCCTCGGCCTGTTCAACGTCGTGTTCTTCGCGGGGGCGTTTGCGGGATTCGTGCGATACGATGTGAGGTAAGCCACGGAGCGTGAATCATGATCTGGAAGATCGCGCAACGGGAATTCCTGTTGAACCTGATGACGTTCAAGTTCGTCGTCGGGGCGGTCGCCTGCGCCGTGCTGACGGCGGTCTTCATGCCGATCCTGGCCGCGGATTACCGGCAGCGTTTGGAGACGTATAGCGCCGACGTGGCCCGCAACGAGGCCGAGCTGCGAAGCGTCAAGGTGTATCGGAACATCACGCCTACGGTCTACCGCCCGCCGGCCGTCCTGTCGGCGTTCAGTGGGGGACTCGAAAAGCAGTTGGTCGGCGAAGCGAAGATCGAGCTGGATCAGGTTCCCGAGTTGACCGTGACGGAGCGCAAGGGCAACCCCTACCTGCCGGTCCTTTCGGTGTGCGACGAATCGCTGATCTTCAAGATCGTCGTCAGTGTGCTGGCCCTGCTGGTGGCGTACGACGCCATCGCGGGAGAGAGGGAGCAGGGGACACTGCGGCTGATCTTGTCCGGCGTCACGGCGCGGCGCCAGGTCCTGCTGGGCAAGCTCCTGGCCGGCATGATGACCCTGGGCGTTCCCGTGATCATTGCGTTCGTGACGGCCCTGGTGATCCTCCTGCGCAGCCCGAGCGTGGCGCTGGGCGGCGCCGAGTGGGCGCGCCTTGGACTGATGTTCCTGGCGTCGCTGGGCTTCACCCTGGTGATGTACCAGGTGGGTCTGCTATTCTCCTGCCTGGCCCATCGGTCCGCGGCCTCGATGGTGCTCGGGTTGTTTGCCTGGATCCTGTTCGCCATCGTGGTTCCCAACGCGGGCGTTCACCTGGCCACGCGGCTGCGCCCGCTGGGACCGCAGGAGGAGAAGGACAGCCGGATCGAGGCGATCCGGGAGAGTCTTGCTCAGGAGCTCGGTGCCGTCAAAGTGGACTACTCCGCCGTGGAGAGATTCCAGAAATCGGGCGATGGGGACGCCTTTGGCGGCTGGTACGAGAAGCTGATTGACCAGGGGTGGCTCGACGCCGAACGCAGAGACAACGCTTCGGCCGTACCGATACGAGTGAGATACGCGGACCGGCTCTGGGACGTGGAACATCAAGCTCTTGCGGCGTTCTTCCGGCAGAGATCCCTCGCCAACTGGCTTTGTCGAATCTCTCCAATCTCGACGTATGAGAACGTGATGGCCCTTCTGGCGGGAACGGACCTCACCAGCTTTCAGCACTTTATCGACCGCGTCCGGGCACACCGCAGTCAGATGGTCGAGTACATCCGCCAGAAGACGGACAACTTCTCCTCGGCTTCGTTTCTGGCAGGCTGTACGGAACAAGACGCCGCGGAAGCCACCCGCCTGTTTCAGCAGGAGGAGCAGGCTCAGGATGACGCCGGCAAGGCCAGCATCAAGGACACCCGTGAAACCTGGTGGAAGAGGAAGATGGCGCAGACGACCCCGCCCCTCGGCCTCCAGGATTTCCCGTGGTTCCAGTACCGTCCGAGCCTGGCAAGGGATCTTCAGCAGGCGGTGCCGGACCTGCTGGGGCTGGTCGTCGCGAACGTCGTTCTCTTCGGAATGTGTCTCGCGGCCTTCGCTCGGTACGACGTGAGATGAACAGGGGATAGAAACATGATTCGCCGGATCGCCTGCAAGGAAGTCATCGAGAACCTCGTGAGCCTGCGGTTCAGCCTGTCGCTGTTGTTGATCGTGAGCTTGTTTGCCGTCTGTGGCTACGTGTCGGCGGATGGGTATCGCGAGCTATCACGGGACTACTGGACGAGAACGAACGAGAACCTTGGCGCTCTGCGTGGGCAGGCGGGCGCCCTGTACCGGGTGGCCTTCTACGGGCAGGAAATCTATCGTAAGCCGAAGCTGCTCAGCATCTGTGCGGAAGGGGACGAAAAATCGCTGCCCAACTTTTTTCGCGTCACGGCGTTCACGGCCGATCTGCCCCGGGTCAAGGGACGAGCCAGTTCGGCGCTGTTCCAATTCAGCAGCCTGGACTGGGTGCTCATCATCTCCCTGATCCTGAGCTTTGCGGCGATGATGTTCACCTACGACAGCATCTGCGGCGAGAAGGAGGATGGGACCCTGCGGTTGGTGCTGGCCAACACGATCCCCCGGCATCAGGTGCTCCTGGGCAAGTACCTGGGGGCCATGATTACGGTGACGATCCCGCTGGTCGCGGGGATGCTCGTGAGCCTGATCATCGTGCTTTCTTCCCGAGAGGTCTTCTTCGACGCGGCCGCGTGGTCCAGGAGTCTCTCCATCGCCTGTCTATCTCTGCTGTACCTCTCGCTCTTCGTCTTGCTGGGCCTGGTCGTCTCCAGCAGAACGGGCCGCTCAGCGAACGCGATGGCGATCCTCCTGCTCGTGTGGGTGGCGTCTGTCATCCTGCTGCCGAGCCTGTGCGGAATTGTCTTCGAGATCTCGCACAGAGAGCCCGCTGCCGCGGAACCGAAACCGGGCGACGGCCTTTGGCAATGGTCGCTCCAAGCTCGGAATGAGCCCACCCCCGCGGAGTTGCAGCGACGCCTGGCGGAGGTGGCGAAGGAAATGTGGGATAACAACGAGAAATTCGGGAAGCACGCGGGCTACATGTCGAACGATGTGAACGATCCCGGCAACAACCCACCGGCGCGGGCCCGGCTGCAGAACGCGGTGACCGAGGCTCGCAATGAGGTCCTGGAGGACTACCACAACCGGCTGCTGGCCCAGGCCTTCGGCCGGCGCAACTGGGCGTGCCTCTCGCCCGCCGTAGTCTACCAACGGGCAGCGGAGGCCCTCGCCGGCACGGGAATCCATCGGTGCGTGCGCTTGTACAGACAAGTCAAACGCTACGGGGCCGACCTGAAAGAATTCGTCCGCAGCCAGGACCTGGAGGATCCGCGGAGCCTCCACCTGATCGGCCCGGAAAACAGCATGGCGGTCTCCTGGCGCGCCATCTCGCACAATCCGGTGGACTTCGACGTGATCCCGAAGTTTCAGGAACAGGACTTCACCCTGGGCGAATCGCTGCGCCTGGCCGTCCTGGACATCGGGCTGCTGTTGCTCTTGAACCTGGGACTCTTCGCCGGAGCGTTCCTTTCCTTCTTGCGATATGACGTTCGATAGAGTGGATCAAGCGATGAAAGGGAGCAGAGATGAAACGATACACAGCCATCTTCGGGATTTCACTGGGCGTTCTTTGCTGCACGTGCCTGGTCCGCGCGTCTCAAGGGAGCGATCCCAACCGTACGGATGCGACGAGCCCGGCCGGCGTGGACGCCGATCGTCCTGCCGATGGGAATACGCCGGCGTCGCAGGCGAAGCCGCCTGCCGAGGGAACGGATGCGACACCTGCCGACGCCGGGCCAGGAATCGAGGGCAACTGGCGGGTGACGGTCAAAGACCAGGGCCAGAGCTATCCCCTGAAGATCTCGAGAGAGCCCGACGGGGCCCTGTCCGCTTCCATCACCGGCGGGTCTTCCGATATGGGACCCGTGAGTATGGCCCTGGTCAACGTCCGGTATGAGAACGGTATCCTGCGCTTCGAACTGCCGGGGGGCCAGGGCGCCTTCGAGGGAACCATGAAGGGTGACGGCCGGACCATCGAAGGACAGGCGCGGCAGGGGGATCAGGCCATGACGCTGGTGCTCACGCGGGTGGAGATCGTCGCCAGCGCGCCTGCGTCCCCAAGCGGGAAGTCGGCCGTACGATCGCCCCAGGTCCAGAATCGGGCGGGACTCGTCGCCTGGTGGCAGCTCGACAACGATGTCGCAGACCGTCTCGGCGTCTGCCCCGGCGCCGTGCGCGGGAGTCCGACGTACGCCGCCGGCAAGTCCGGCCAGGCCATCAGCCTGGACGGCGACGATTGCGTCGATCTCGGCCGATCGGACATGCTCGACTTCGCGAACGACAACTGGGCTGTCTGTGCTTGGATCAAGACCACCCAGTCCGGCGTCGATGCGGCCGGCAAGGGGACCGTCTTCGCCAACGGCGCCGACGAGGCCGGCGGGATCCGCTACACGCTGGCCATCAACGAAGCGGAAGCGGGCCGGATCAGCCTGACCACGGATGACGATTTTAGCAAGCTGCAGGTCATGGGACGCTCCCCGGTGAACGACGGGGCTTGGCACCACGTCGTCGGGACCCGAGACGGCAAGATGTTACGGGTCTATGTGGATGGCGTCCTTGAAGGAACCAGCAACCTCCCCGCGGGCTACTCGCTCGCCGGGGCATCCCAGCAGAACGCCTACATCGGCGCCATCGTGGACAATCGCGACCAGAGCCTGTGCAAGTACTTCGTCGGCCAGATCGACGACGTGTGCGTCTTCGCGGCCGCCCTCGGCGACAGCCAGGCGAAGGCCCTGTACGCGGGCGCGGACCCAATGAAGGTGGCGCAGGAAGCCACGGCCGCTCCTCTGGCGCAGACCTCAGGCGGGCCGCGACCCGGTCCCGCGGGCGGGACGGGCCACGTGCTGATGACGCTGATCCTGATTCTGGCTCTGGCGGCCTTCATTGGGGGAATCGTGCTGTTCCTCATCAAGTCGAACGGAAGATAAGGCAAGAGGTGCTCTGATGATCTGGAGAATTGCGAAGAATGAGTTCCTGCTGCACCTGATGACGTTCAAGTTCGCCGCGGGGACCGTGGTGTGCATCATCCTGACCGCAGTCTTCATGCCCATCCTGGTCAAGGACTACCAGCAGCGGCTCCACACCTACGACGAGAATGTCTCCTACAACGAGGCCGAGCTGCACAAGGTCGTCGTCTACAAGAACATCACGCCCACGATCTATCGGCGGCCCTCGGTCCTGGCGGCCTTCAGCCAGGGGCTGGAGAAGCAGCTCGGCAATTCCGCGACGATCAACTACAACGAAGTCCCCGAGATCGGCGCGGGATCGGTCAACCATTACATGTCCATCTTCTCGATCTTCGATGCCTCGCTGATCTTCAAGATAGTCTTGAGCGTTCTGGCCCTGCTCGTGGCCTACGACGCGGTCTCCGGCGAACGGGAGCGGGGGACCCTGCGCCTGCTGCTGTCGGGCTCGGCGGCTCGCTACCAGGTGCTCCTCGGCAAGCTCCTGGCGGGACTCATGGTCTTGGTCGTTCCCGTGGCGGTGGCGTTTGCCCTGGGGCTGGCGATCGCCTTGTCCTTTCGCATGGTGGGCCTGACCGGCTCGGACTGGATTCGCGTCGCGATCATGTTCCTGGCTTCGCTGGTGTTCGTCGCGACGGTCTACAACCTGGGATTGCTGTTCTCCTGCCTGGCCCGACGGTCCGCGGTGTCGCTCGTGTTGAGCTTGTTCCTGTGGATCGTCTTCGTGCTGGTCATTCCCAACGGCAGCGTGTATCTGGCCACGCAACTCCTGCCGGTCGAGTCCGAGGACAAAGTGAACGAGCAGATTGCCTTGCTGCAGCGGGACTCCCAGCGGGAGTTCCAGAAGGAGTCCCAAGCTTCCGGCCGGACGATCCCACCCGGCTCTTCTTCCACCTCGGACGCCGTCAGTTGCGGGGGGTTCGGACACGGATACATACGGTCCTGCAACGACGTCCTCATGGAGTACAATCTCATCCGGTACGGCATCGGCGTGCCCATCGAGATCAAGTATGCCGAGAAGTATGCGGAGGCGGAATATGGTCGTCTCCGCACGCTGTTCGAGCAAAGACGCCGGGCCAACAACTTCGCGCGGACCTCGCCCATGTTCCTGTACGAGAGCATGATGTCGGCCCTGGCAGGGACCGACATGGCCAGCTTTCAGCATTTCATCGAAGGGGTCCGCGGGTATCGCAAGGACATCATCGAGTACATCCGTGCGCGGACCGACAATTTCCGCGCCGCGATCTTCTTCACGCCGTGCACGAAGGAAGAAATGGTGACGCGGCCCCGGGGCGACGATGCTCCGCCCCTCGACCTGAGCGATTTGCCTCGGTTCCGCTACGAGGTAGACATGGCGGGAATCCGGCGCCGGGTCGTCGTGGACCTGGGGCTGCTGGTCTTCGAGAACCTGCTGTTCTTCACCCTGGCCTTTCTGGCTTTCGTGCGGTACGACGTGCGGTGATGCCAATGAACGTTCTGCAAAATGGGAGACCGAACATGATCCGTCAGATCATAGCCAAGGAGATTCTGGAGAACCTCCTGAGTTTTCGTTTCGTGCTTTCGCTTCTGTTGACCATCCTGCTGTTCACCGTGAGCGGGCTCGTCTTCGTGGGTAGGTATTATATGCAGTCCGGCGACTACTGGGCGAAGACCAACGAAAACCTCACGGACTTCCGCGGACACTCCGACCAGCTCTACCGGTTGCTCTTCTGCAAACAGAACGCCTGGCGCAAACCCAAGCCGCTCAGTCTGTGCGTCGAAGGTTCCGAGAAGTCTTTGCCCAATTGTTTTTCGTTCGATGCGTTCAGCGCCGGATTTCCGCAAATCCAGGGGCGGAGCAATTTCACCCTCTCCTATTTCAACAGCATCGACTGGGCGTTCATCATCTCCATGATCTTCAGTTTCCTGGCGCTGGTCTTTGCCTATGACACCGTCAGCGGCGAGAAAGAGGGAGGCACGCTCCGCCAGATGCTGGCCAACACGATTCCCCGCCATCACGTGCTCTTGGGCAAGTACGTGGGCGTGATGTTCACGATTGGGATCCCCCTGTGCATCGGTCTGCTCGTCAGTCTCATTATTGTCGTCTTTTCGCATGCGGCGGTCATCAGCGGGTGGGACTGGCTCCGATTGCTGGCGATCTTCGTCCTGTCGCTGCTGTACCTGTCCATCTTCGTCCTCCTGGCGGTTTTCGTGTCCAGCCGTACCGCCCATGCGGCGAACTCCATGGTGATCTTGCTGCTGGTCTGGGTGGTGTTCGTCATTCTCGTGCCCAGTTTCGGCCGGATCATCTCCGATGCGCTCGGCAAGACTCCCAACCCTGCGGAGCTGGAGAGACAGTTGGCCGCGATCTCGGCCGATCTCTGGGCCCATTCCGATCAGTTCGGTGAGCGGGCCGGCTCCGCGTCCACGGATCCGAAATGGCCCGGCAACAACCCCCCGGCCCGGGCCCGTCTGCGGAATGCCGTCACGGAAGCGCAGAACCAGGCCCGCGAGGACTATCACAACCGGATGCTTGCCCAGGCCTTCGACGGGCGCCGGCTCACGTGCGTCTCGCCGACCGTCGCCTACCAGCGCGTCTGCGAAGCCATCGCGGGCACGGGAATCAGCCGCTGTGTGGAACTGCGCCGGCAGATCAAGGAGTACCAAACGACACTGAAGGAGTACGTCCACACGAAGGACCAGGAAGACCCCAACAGCCTGCACTTGATGTTCCCCGAACAAAGCATGGTCGGAGCCTGGCGAGCGATTTCCCACGATCCGGTCGATTTCGATACGGTGCCCAAGTTCGAGGAGCGTGACTTCACCCTCGACCAATCTCTGGGTCTGGCCATCTCGGACGTCGGACTGCTGGTCCTGTTCAATCTGGTCTTCTTCGCCGCCGCCTGGATCTCGTTCATGCGGTATGACGTGCGGTAACGAG
>Ga0172362_10002695_pt1 | contig 15361 bp, 13 predicted proteins | sample LakKivs1_kivu2a2_FD_114534 | JGI IMG/M metagenome (GOLD analysis project Ga0172362, IMG submission 114534) | Sediment microbial communities from Lake Kivu, Rwanda - Sediment s1_kivu2a2 | ecosystem: Environmental > Aquatic > Freshwater > Lake > Sediment | place: Rwanda: Western Province, Lake...
CGGGATTTTAAGATCTGTTTTCTTTACAACATCTATAGCTTCCTTGTATCCTGCATCAGCGTGTCGTGCAACACCCATACCAGGATCTGTTTTAAAAACACGTTTTATTCGCTCATCTGTTTCTTTTGTCCCATCACATACCACAACCATACCAGCATGTGTAGACAAACCAATACCAACGCCACCACCGTTATGGATGTGAACACTGTCTGCCCCAGCAGCACAATTAAGCAATGCATTCAACAAAGGCCAATCAGCAACTGCATCACTGCCATCCTTCATACTCTCTGTTTCCCTATAAGGCGAAGCTACGCTACCGCTATCAAGATGATCCCTTGTTATAGCAATAGGACCAATCTCTTTGTCTCTTACCATCTTGTTGATAGCCAGAGCAAATCTGTCTCTTTCACCATAACCAAGCCAACAAACCCTAGCAGGCAGTCCCTCCCAAGGTAGATTTTCCTCAGCTAATTTAATCCAATTGCAAAGCGTCTTATTATTAGGAAACATCTTTATAACAACCTTGTCTGTCTTCAAAATATCATCTGGATTACCTGACAAGGCAAGCCATCTAAACGGACCTCTACCAACACACAACATAGGTCTTATATAAGTAGGAACAAAACCAGGATAATCAAACGCATTCTTCAGCCCTGCTTTCATGGCTTGGCCTCTTAGATTATTACCATAATCAAAAACCACAGCACCATTTTTCTTAAAATCCAAAAGAGCCTTGCAATGAATCCTCATACTTTCCATGGATTGCTTTATGTATTCACCAGGGTCATCTTTTCTAAGTTTAATAGCATCTTTCAAAGAATTACCATAGCAACCAGCAGGAACATACCCTCCAAGTTCATCATGTGCAGACGTTTGATCTGTCACAACATCTGGTTTAAAACCATCCTCAACTAGTTTAGGAATGACATCGGCGCAGTTTCCTAAAACACCTATAGAAAGAGGTTTATTCTCCTTTTTTGCAGCTTTTGCAATCTCCACAGCTTCACCTATATCTTTTATTTTCTTATCACAAAAACCAGCTTTTACCCTTCGATCGATACGTTTCTCATCACACTCAACATCAATGCAAACGCCCTCGTTCATTTTAACTGCAAGAGGTTGGGCACCACCCATACCACCCATACCACCTGTCAAAACAATTTTTCCTTTGAGATTACTTTTAAAATGTTTACGCGCACAAGCAGCAAAAGTCTCATAGGTTCCCTGAATAATTCCCTGTGTTCCTATATAACACCAAGAACCAGCGGTCATCTGACCATACATAATCAAACCTAGTTCTTCGAGTTCATGAAACTTCTCCCATGTGCTCCAGTGAGGAACCAAGTTAGAATTAGCGATAAGGACTCTAGGCGAGTTAGTCCATGTTTTAAAAACTGCCACAGGTTTTCCGGATTGAACAACCATCGTTTCGTCATCTTTAAGAGTTTTCAATGTTTCAACAATCTTATCATAACAGTTCCAGTTACGAGCAGCCTTGCCTGTACCACCATAAACAATTAACTCTTCAGGAATCTCAGCATTGTCAAGATTATTTTCCAGCATCCTTAGAACAGCTTCCTGTTTCCATCCGTTGCATCTGAGTTTGTTGCCCTTCTTGGCTTTGATAATTCTCCCCATGAAATCGTTTCTCAAATTGAAAGCCTGATACTTAAACTTTTTTTATAGCGACATGAAAAAAGCTAAACAAAAAAGGGAAGGATTGGCTGGCCTCACTAGGAGGGGATGGGATGCACTCTAACAAAACTACCAGCCCGATTCCTTCCATTACATAATATCAAAAGCCGATATATATGCTTTTCGCTTACAGGAGAGAAATACTTACTACGTTATTGCCTCTAAGGATAATTGTACCAAGACGTCTTTTTGTCTCACCATTGGTTTCCTCGACGTCCTCAAGTACCATATTCATATACTCATCATAGCCCGATAGCTTTCCAGCTACAACTCGTCCATCCTTTAACAGGAGAGCCAATTGCTGGTTCATAGACTTCTCCAGTACTTCTAAAGGTAATGCCATGAGGGGAGTGAAACATCTTCTCCTTTTTAAATTATTCCACTAGACGTTCATGTTATAAAAATGACAACAATTAAATGTTGTACCTACATTACAGAATTGCCAAATTACTTCAACTGGGGAGGTTGAAAGCTATGTCTGATGGAAAGATTGTTCACGTGGTAGGTACAGGCACCATAGGGGAGCCATTGATTGGACTGCTCTGTGATGCTAAAGACGATTTAGAAATAGATGAGGTAACTTTTTACAAACACAGTCCAACTTTGATAGATAGGCCTAAAATCAAAGGTATGATGAATAGAGGGGCCAATCTTGCTACAAACAAAGACAAGGTAAAAGAATTCAAGGAACTGGGCATTGATCCAATGTATGAAGACGAAGAAGCGATAAAGCGAGCTTCGGTAGTTATAGATTGCACGCCAAAGGGCACTGGACTCATGAATAAAGAAAAATATTATATGAAATATAAGAACAAAGTAAAGGGCTTCTTAGCCCAGGGTTCAGAGTTTGGTTTTGGGAAGATGTATGCGGTAGGCATTAACGATGAAGCCATCACTCCAAAGGATCAATTCATACACATTGTAAGTTGTAACACCCACAATATTGCAGTTATAATAAAGACACTTGCAATAGAAAAGAAAAAAAATCACATGAAAGAAGGAAGATTTCTCTGTATTAGAAGAGCAAACGATATCAGCCAAGAAAAGAGTTTCATTCCTTCCCCTGAAGTAGGGAAGCACAAAGATGAAAAAATGGGAACTCACCATGCAGTAGACGTATATCACCTATACAAAACCTTAGGCATAGATTTGAACGTATTTTCTAGTGCTTTGAAGGTCAACACGCAATACATGCATTGCATATGGTTCGACTTGAAACTTGATAAGAAGATGAAGAAAGAAGAGGCCATAAAGAGATTTGTAGACAATCCGCTAGTTGCAGTAACACACAAAACCTCAGCAAACTTAGTATTTTCATTTGGTAGGGACCATGGACATTATGGCAGGATACTTGACCAAACTGTTGTAGTTATACCTACAATACATACAATAAATGATAATGAGGTATTTGGCTTCTGCTTCACTCCGCAAGATGGAAACTCTCTATTAAGTAGCATTACCGCAACAGAAAGATTCCTATATCCTGATTCCTACGAAGAGAAGCTTAAATGTCTTGGAGCATTTTTACTGCAAGAAGTATAGACATCAGATTGATAAACTGCTTAATCTTTCTATTATTAATTTAAATTTAAGAGACATTGGATATAATGACAAATGGACGTAAAATAATACGAGATTCTATTCATGGAGATATAGCGCTTGAAGGTATTTTTCCTGACCTTCTAGAAACCCCGGAAATCCAGCGTCTGTATAACATCAAACAGCTAGGTCTTGCACACTTAGTTTTTCCTGGTGCACATCATACCCGGCTCGAGCACTCACTTGGAACTTATTACATGGCATCCCAGGCAGCAGAACTATTGGGCTTAGAAAAAGATGAGAGTAAAATTATCACATGCGCTGCATTACTGCATGATATTGGTCATGGGCCTTTTTCTCATACACTAGAATCTATTCTTAAAAACGCGCTAGATGTAGATCACGTAGATTTAACAGAGAAGCTGATTTTAGGTGAGTATGATATCTTTAACTCTGATGAAAAAGAATTTGTAGCAACCCCTGACGTAAATGAAGTACTGAATAAAAATGATATAAATCTAAAGGAATTAATAGCAATTATAAGAGGAGAGACGCATAGAAAACCATATCTAAGTCAACTATTGAATAGTGCCATTGACGTAGATCAATTAGATTATCTTGTTAGAGATGCATATTATACTGGCGTTTCATATGGAATGATAGACACCGAAAGATTTTTACAAACGTTGGTTGTACACAAAAACAATCTGGGAGTAAAAAGAAAGGGAGTTGGAGTTGTAGAAAATATTTTGATGGCAAGAGGCTTGATGTATTCTTCAGTTTATTTCCATAAAACGGTTCGCATAGCAGAGTTAATGTTGTCAAAAGCCATTGAAATGTTGCCAGAGACAGAACCTTTTGAATTTTTCAAAATGACGGATTCTGAGCTTATTGAAAATTTGAAACAAATGGGACCATTTCAACACGAGATCGCCACATGTCTGAAATACAGGAAGCTGTTCAAACAGGCTTATGTGTTATCTTCATCCAATTTAGATGGTCAAGGTATTGAAATATTCAAGCGTCTAGAGGATGCAAAACTTAGGAGAGAGAAAGAACAAGAACTAGAGGGGGCTCTCAACATACCAACAGGACATATTATAATTGATGTTCCTTATCAAGAGTTGCATAGAGCTGAACCGCGCATAAACCAGACAAACATAACAATCGTCGAAGAAAACGATGCAAAAGTATTGGATGAGTTCACTCCAATAGCCGAGGCCATCAGGTCAAGGATTGTTCCAGATTGGGCCGTCATGATTATAACAGACGAGAAATTTAGAGAAATAGTCTCCAAAAAAGCTGAAAAAATATTATACAAAATTGTTTAAATATGATTATAGTCAAAGTTATAAGGAGAGAATGGGAGAGATTGAAGGTGGTGAGGAGAGATTTTAAAAAGCTTTAATCTCCCCCATTCCTAAAGATATATATTGAAATTTGGTATATAAATCTTATTATACAATTATCGTTTATTGACGAAGTAATCAGATAACTTTTTACATATTAATAGGTCAAAAAGTAATTTATAAAGTATAATTAATAAAAAATTAAAAATATATATTATTCTCTTTCCAAAAACTTCCCATATCTCTTTTCAAGTAGCGACTCGGAAAACCAATATAGCATATCTAAGGTACTATTGGGTTTACTGGAATCCATACCACATTTCTCCATAAGATTATTAACTGTTCCGGCAAACATGCTCTTAAGCTCATTAGAAGTTAATATCTTTTGGTTTGGAAGCGTTTGGATGCCGCCATCAATATCTTCCTTTGTATCTCGTATATCGTCAATTATTTGAAGAACGGAACCAAGCTCATAAATTGCTTTTTTTTGTTTTTCATTCATTTTTGGGGCCATAACATAAACAATTGCCAACAATGCAATTCCGCCCTTTGAAAACGTGATTTTTCGCAAACCCTCTTGTGAGATATTTTTATCTGATAATTGATATATGCTCATCAGCTGACTGAAATGTTCAATTTGGATAAGACCCAAAAATGTTTCAAACTCTTTTTCACTCAGAGTCTGTTTTAGATACTTTGCACATGTATTAAAAGTACCCAATAAAACATCGTCAGATTCGATTATTTCTCCAGTGAGTACAAAGTTCTCAAAATCCTTTAGATATTTTCTACACTCCGGAATATCAAATGAAGCATCATATAGTTGTGTTGCCAGAGTAAAATATGAAAATAATTTTTCATCAAACCTTCCTTGCATATGATTCAATAAGTCATTCATACCAACTCTTGCTAAATAAAGATACATGCGAATTGCTTTAAGACAGCCGGTTTGTTTTAGAGCACGGTAAATTTCTTTTGAATTTTTAATTTCCTTTATTTTTTTCTTGATATGTCTTTGGTAAGCAATCTCGGCCCTAGCCAGCAGATAAAGAGCTTTAGCGGCAATGAAAATCATACTTCGCCGTTTATAGTGTATCTTATCACTCCTGTAGACAATCTCAGAAGGAAAATTTTCATGAGAAAGAAGGTAATCTAAAAAAAGATTTAGTTCATCATAATTCATTTCAATCGGTGGTTTTTTCAAATCTGACAAATAGCCTTTTTTGTTTTCAATAGACTGTTTATTTTTTACCGTTTTCATAATACACTATTAATGTAGAAAATATCCTATAATAAGCTTTTTGTACAGTATAAAGCAACATAATTTTAGTAGAAAATAACAAAATTATCCCTAGATTCTAGAATCATAACGGCCAGGATATTTTTATAAAGAATTTTCATTTACCTGATATGAATGAAGTCAAACAACAATCAGGATGTTCTTATCGGAAAAAAAGATAATTTAGATAGCAATTTTTTAAAAGCTGCAAAAATCACACCAAAGGATGATGCTTTCCATGGATCAATGAATCTTTTTGACATCGAGTGGTGGTATTTCGATGCTTCGTTTGATAACAATTACAGCCTTCATATTGGCATACGTCTATTTCATATTGGTAAAAGTGGATTTGTTAGGCCCCATATAGAAATCTATCACAAAGGAAAACTCGTAAATCATGCTTTAAAAACTATTATTTTTAGGGATTTTGAGACATCTTCAGATATTCCTCTTATAAAACTGTATGGAAAAACAGTCGTTGAATTTGATCAAGATCACTATAAAAAAACCGGCGAATGGAGATATAAGACCAACTTGCAGATCAATGGAGATCAGATAGATTTAACATTTATTGGGCTGACAAAAGGTTGGAAAATCGAAACTGATGAAAATTCATGGGCTGTAGCCTTGCCAAAGGCGAAGGTTGAGGGAACATTGACTATAAAAGGCAAGCAAATTAAAGTGCAGGGAGTAGGTTATCATGACCATAACTGGGATTATACTATAGCAACCATGTTAAAAAACATTGGTTGGTACTGGGGAAAAGTAAACGGAAAAGATATAGATATTACGTGGGCAAAAACAATAGCTAAGTCAAAAAGTAATCTTATTGCTGTAATCAATTTCAAAAATGAGTTCTTTACAGTTGATCCAAAAAATATCTCTTTAACTCTCAATAAATTTGTCTTAGACCATCTCCGATGGATACCTACAGAATTTAACCTTCACATAGATGGATTCGATAGTAATCTTAATAAGATTTCTGCCAAAGTAAAAATGACTGCTGAGACAATACAGCACAGCAGAATTTTCAATACGCAGTATTGGAGATACCATGTAAAAACGACCGGTGAAATATCCGTTGACCAGTCAAAAGAAACAATAAGAGATAACGTTCATATGATAGAGTACTTATGTTTTAAGTCGCAAGGTAAAAAACAATGAAAACTAAATATATTCAGGGTAAAATGTTTACACCAGATGAAATTGCGCTTAAGGACGATGCATTGCATAAAAAAGATAGGTTTACCCATATTGAAACGTGGTACTATGATGCTGTGTTTGATAATAATTATAGTATTGTATGTTTGATAAATCATTTTAAAATCGGCAGATTGGGTTTAATATTGGCAGGGCTTTTTATTTATAGAGATGGAGTATTGATCGAAAGTGAAAGAAAAAAATTTTTTCAAAAACATTTTTTTGGATCGGATGATGCTCCACTTATAAAAATCAAAAACAAAGAGATAATTCGTGGAATGCAGGATAAAAAAACAGGAAACTGGATCTACTTTATAAGCATGGGAGATAAAAAACTTGGGTTTGATTTACAGTTTGAAACAACAACTAAAGGATGGAGTGGAAAAACTTATTTGGGTAACTGGCTAGCTATTCCAAGATACAAAGTAACGGGAAATTTATTTGTTCAAGGAAAAAACGTGAATGTAACTGGTACTGGATACCATGATCATAACATCTATCCATTTTCCACACCTTTGAAGAACAAAGGATATATTTTTGGTAAAATAACTGAAGAACCCGTAACAATCACATGGGCCGAAGTAATAAAAAATATTCATAAAAGACTACCAATTGTTGTTATAAATAATGAAAACGAGTATTTTTCAATACCTATTGAAGATATAAAATTCAATGTCGTAAATCAAATGAAAGATAACGGGAAAGTCATACCTAAAACCATTTGTTTGCAAGTCAAAAATAAGCAAGTAGATATTGACATTACTATGGATCTAATACAGTTTCATAGAATCAGTATGCCTGCATTTAATTATTGGAGATACCATCTGAAAAACACCGGAAAGATAACTGTAGATTCTACTTCAAAGATTATTAATCACGTTGAAATAGCAGAGTATCTAAAGTTTTTTTAAAAAATTGTAAATCCTGTTTTTAAACAATTTACTCCATAAATTACACAAAAATGATAAATCAAAATAGAAACATAAACTGCCCCTCCGACGACGACAGCAAAAAAATATTCAAATGATCTTTTTGTTGGAAAGCCATCTTTTTTTGGTCTAAGAGCAATAAGACCAACAAGTATTATAGAAACCAAGACAAAGAGAGCAATAAAATAACTTAAAGTATAAAGAGTAACCAGAGGGACAAGCAAAATTATATGCGCTACAATCAGACCTTTTATTGTTATATTTGCCTTGTCTAAACCCAGTTTAACAGCAAACGTGCTTGTTCCGCTTTCTTTATCAAATGCATAATCCACTATATGATTCCATACTTGACCGATGCAGCTGAATGCCCCTAGAGATATAGCAGTAATCCAGTTGATTAACTGCAACGGACCTGCGATAATAGAACCCCACAATACAATTCCAAAGAAAGCAAAAAAATGCCATATAACATCAATAATTGGACGCCCTTTTAACCTGAATGGTGGGGCAGAATATATCCACATCCAAAATAGCATAATACTAGATGCCAAGAAAACTTGAAACTGGTACAGAAAGCTCAAAATCGATGAAATAAGCACAAACAAGCACATACAAATTATTGCTAGTTTTTTTGAGATTTTTTCAGATGCGATTGCGTTCTTTTTCGCCAGTCTAGGGTTTTTTCTATCCGAATCAACATCAAAGTAGTTGTTTATAGAAAAAGTAAAGGACATTATACAAAAAGTGGTTATTAAAAAAACAAAAAAAGGGATGGTATACTCCCAAAGTGAAGTAGTTGTAACTCCCAGCAAAAATCCTATGAAAGAAATTGCAGACCATTTGATAACATCTGATAATCTAATAAATTCGGTTAGGAAAACGGAAAATACGTTTTTATTTTCATCTTTATCTTTCATGACCTTCCCCAGATTTTTTAGGTTTAATAGATATATTGAAAGGCTTTTTATTTACTTTGTTTAAGAGCCCTTGCTTAAATATGTTCTACCTTTCCATTTTACTCCCGATTCTGAGATTGTTTGTCTTGCTGAACTTAAAAAAATACCTATTGTAACTAAACCTCCTACGAACGCAAGTATTGAATATTTGGCATCACCGATTTTGTATCGTTTTTGTATACCAAACTGAAGAAATATTGAAATAACCCAGAGAAACGTGGAAAAAATAAGGATTCTTTCCCATTGAAAATTCTCTGTGACCATAAAAGCAAAAGCAGAAATTAAAAACATAATAAATGGAAAAATCATGACGCCGAATACGCCAGTGGAGCCAAAAATTAGAAATAGAATCTGTACTCCTTTTTTTTTCATTTTACGTTTTTGTACTATGCCTAAGAATATATTTTTACCCCAACCTTCCCAGATATCATGAAAGCTCTCGTACATCCGAACATCCATTAGGCTCTGGGCGTTTACTAGGTTCATCTTAAACCCAGCGGTTTTGACTAGTTTTGCAATTTCTGCATCGTCAGCGATACGCGACTTAATTGTTTCGTATCCGCCAATTTTTTCAAAAACATCTCGCTTAATCATAATAAAGGGACCAAAAGCAACAGCGGCCTTACTATCTTGTTTATTTACCTTGGCCATGGGTGAAAGAACCGGAATTATACTAAGTGGAATCGGTTGAATGACTTTTTCCCAAAATGTTTTGCAGATATGTTTTGGAACGAGACTTACAAAGTCAACTTTTTTATCAACTGCATACGAAACAACCTGTGAAATCAACTCGGGTTCATGCGAGGTATCTGCATCAATAAACACTAACCATTCACCCTTTGCAAGTGTACTTCCTTGTTGCAAAGCATGAGGTTTTCCGACCCACCCTTCTGGGAGCTTATCCTGCTTAATAATTCTGAAACGCGCATCATTACCTACAATTTTTCTTATCACATCAACAGTATTATCTGTGGAGTCATCGATAATCAAAATCTCAAGATTAGGATATATCTGCGATTTGAGCGATTTGATACAGGGCTCTATACGAAAAGCTTCGTTTCTTGTTGGGATAATAACAGATACGACAGGTGAATTTTTTAAAGGTTCATAGGATGTTTTTGATAGCCTTGGGATGCGATAATAGTTAATTATTGTTATAGAAAAGTATCCGATCCATGCCAAAATAGCCAATAATATTATAACAAGTAAGACAGTAAACAGCATTTCTTTCACCAGGAAACTGTAGGTCGGTATATTGTATATAAAATTTATCAAAAATTGATGCAGTTATGATTATATTGAGTTTTTCCTTTCATCGATGGTTTTTTATTCTATTTTCACTTCTAAGACGCTAGATTATGATTAGAGAATATCTAAAACTTGCTCGTTCATTTAATGCGGTTTTAACAGGAGTGTCACCTGTAATGGGCGCTATTGCTGTGGGGCAAGAAAACATCCTCACTCTGTTCATGTTATTTCTAATAGGGTTCTTTGGCCATACCTTTGGTTTTGTGTTCAACGACATTAGGGATTATAAAATTGATAAATCTTCAAAAGAAATAAGCGATAGGCCGCTAATAAGCGGCACCATCTCAATAAAGAAAGCATGGATATTTGCATTCGTATCTATGATTATTGCGTTTGTCATAGCAATGTATATTGCACTAGACAGCCAAAACCTACTGCCGATTGGATTTCTTGCCATCTCAGCATTTTTCATAGTATTGTATGACCTGATAAGCAAAAAGCTTCTTTTTATGGATTTCTTTGTAGCTCTAGGCATTTTCTTTCTGATTTTATATGGGGCAAGTGCAACGGTTGACAGCATTTATAAAGTTACATCATTGGCCTGGATAGTATGTATACTTGGATCAATTCAGGTACTTTTTATGCAGATAATAGCAGGCGGTATGAAAGACATCGGAAATGATTTCGAGAAAGGTGCCAAAACGCTAGCAATAAAAATGGGAGTAAGAATTATAGATGGAGAATTGAAAATTTCAGCAACATTTAAAGCGGTTGCTTATTTAATTCAACTGGCTGATCTGATTGTTGTGTTCCTGCCATTTTTTATTATATGGAACATAAGTACATATTCTGCTCTGGAATATTTTCAATGGACAGTCTTAACACTTATTGGAATTCTTATGTTTGTATTGTCTCATAGGTTGCTTACGATGAAATCTTTTGAAAGAGTTAAAGCAAGAAGACTCATAGGAAGTCACTATATGATCAACTTTGGAATTGTTCCTATTATGTTGATGAAATTAAATCCCTGGGCAGGTCTACTAGTCTTCTTCCCTGCGCTAGGTTTTGTTCTTTCAAATATTGCGTTACATGGAACTATCTTGCAGCCAAAAACTATGTAGTTGTTTTTACAGAAAAACTCAAATAGAATCAACTTTTTCCATACCATATGAATAAAATTGTTGCATATGCAAAGCTTCTTCGTATTCCTGGACTTGGTGCACTTGCTATCCCACCAGTGATTGGTGCCCTGACTGTTGGTGTATATGATATACCTACGCTTGCAATTCTTTTTATTATTGGTGCTTTTGCTGCAATGTACGGATTCATACTCAACGACTATGCAGATGTAGAGTTGGATGCTCTTGTAGATGATCTTCAGGGGAAACCTTTGGTTAGTGGCGATATCTCAAAAAAAACTGCGGTGGCTGTTTGTGTATTCCTAAGTCTAATGGCCTTTTTGTTTCTTTTTTATCTATGGCGAGGAGAAACATTGGACGAATATAAATTCGTCGCACTCGTATGCGTTATTATTGCTGGAGTATTGGGAAGTATTTACAATCTATATGGTAAAAAAATTCCCGGATCAGATTTCTTTGTTGCAATTTCAATGGCATTCCTTTTCCTGGCGGGTGCATTAGCAGTTGGCGTACCAAATGTTATTACCTGGATAATTTTCATACTTACATTCAACCAAGCATTACACATGAATGTGGTAGAAGGAGGTATCAAGGATGCTGATCACGATTACAAAATGGGTGTTAAAAACATAGCTCTTGCTTCAGGCGTCCGTGTAGAACAAAGTGCCCTTACAATTCCTCTACAATTCAAAGCATTTAGCATGGGTCTTAGATTATTTTCTGCTTGTCTGCTATTTGCTCCGTTTATTGTATTTGGTTATCCCTATTACATATGGCAACTCGTAATCCTTGCAATAGCAACATTCGGTGTCCTTTATTTCAGCACAAAACTAATTTCAGCAAAAATCTTCTTACGTAGTAAAATACAAAAATACATTGGCATTCAATCATTCCTAAGATACTCTTTAGTTCCCATTATGCTAATTTCAATTATCGACCCGATTACATGCTTTGTTCTTATCATATTCCCAATTTTCTGGTACGTTCTTCTTACACCTCTTATTGGAGAGAGACTTTTCAGGCCAAGGATGTAAATGAATACTAAGAAAAGTGTTGGAATTATAGGGGCTGGCATCGGTGGTTTAACCGCAGGTGCGCTATTAACAAAAGAAGGGTACAAAGTAACAATTTTTGAAAAAGAGTCTTTAATTGGTGGCAGAGCACTTTCAATTCATCCGTCTGATTTTACACTTGAAGAGTATGAAAATCTTCTATCCAGATTCCACATGAACGTTCCATTTTCTGAGCCTGACATCAAGACGATTTTTGAAAAAGATATGCTGAAAGGGTACAAACTGGATTTAGGGTACCATGCCATTGCTGGTGGGGCAATATCAAATATTAAGGACATTTTCTCAGAGTTAGATAAAACTGTCACGATGTTTGAAACACATATTGGTTTTATTGGAGAGAACAGCCACAATTTTCCCTTTCTTTCAAGAGGAGATAAGATCAAGATACTCCCAAACATACTGAGACTCTTGTTTTCTGGGGAGAGAACAATGAAACAATTAGATGCAGTATCAATGACCGAGACGATAAACAAATACGGCAAAGGCAAAATGAAGCTAATTTTAGAGGTTTTTTCCCGCGCAATAACTACAGTAAACAACCTAGATCGGATTTCAACAGGCGAGTCTTTTCGATCTCAGAAAAATCTACTCAGGGGATCTAAACCAATAGGATACCCAAAAAATGGTTTGAGTGATATATACGAAGTCCTAGCTGACTATATAACTAAAAATGGTGGAGAAATAAATTTAAAAAAACCTGTTCAAAGTATAATTATTGACAAAAACAAAGCAACGGGGCTTATAGTTGAAGATGAGAAACTTTTTTTTGAAAATATCATCTCAAATATCCTAGTACAAAACCTTTTTAAACTTGCGGATGAAAAATATTTTCCGTCAGATTATGTTAAAAACATTAAATCGCTAACTGGAACTGGCAGTTTATGTGCGTATTATTCAGTGAAGGAATTGGATCAGAACTTGATTGGAAAAACATTTTTTTTCATTGAAAGAGATGCAGGTTTAGATGGGAAAGATGCCGTTGGAATGATTGATTTTATGACTGCAACACAGTCATCAGGTATCGCCCCGCCGTCACATTACCTTGTACAATCCTATATAATATGCACGCCAAAAGAAGCAAAAAATAAAGAAATTTTGGAGGATCTAAAGAAAATATTGGATAAAAATTTAGAGACGCTCATACCTGATTTACATTCTCAATTAAGATGGGCTTTATATCCTGCTGTTTGGCATCTCGACGGCGTTGCCAAAACTATAGATAATATAAAACCAGATATTAAAACGCCAATAAATAATCTGTATATTGCAGGCGATTGCGTAAAAGCATCAGGCATAGGAATCGACTGCGCATTAAATTCAGCACAAATAGTGAAAGATTTATTAACAAGATGAATTCCCCAGAGAAATAAATATTAATAATGGCTTGTATTTGTATTATTGTATCAGAGGAGCGACCTGGATAAGCCCAGGAGGCTTCTTTCAATGTGTAATTCATAAGCGGGGAGCGCAATAAATGAAAGGTAAACTTACTATAAAAGAACCTTACAGCAAAACTAGGTACCTCTCGACACATGTGAGAGGATATATTGACTTATTTCGCCCTTTTACATTACTTGCACCATATATTGTATCAATGGCTATATCAGTTGCAAGTCTTATCTACAATCACAACCTAGGCAAAGAAAACATATATGAAAATTGGTGGGTTATAGTTGGTCAATCTAGTTTTACCATTGCGTTGATAAATGCAGCATCAAATGCTTTGAATCAGGCTACAGATTTTGAAGCAGATAGGATATCAAAACCGTACCGGCCTATCCCTAAAGGAATCGTAAAAGCTGACGAAGCACAAAGTCTTGCATATATTTTCTATCTTTTCGCTTTGTTAAGATCGGTGACTATAAACCTCTGGTTCGGCATATTCGTATTTCTCATAATGTTATTTACAGTAACATATTCACTCCCACCCAGAGTAAAGCGTGTTATGTTTTTGAATCAAGTGTGGATTGCTATACCAAGGGGATTACTCGGCGTATTGGCATCTTGGAGTGTATTTGGAGATCCTTTCCAGACAATGCCTCTCGCAATTGGTATAATTGCTACGGTATTCTTTATGGGCGGCATGGCAACTAAAGATATAGTAGACAGTGATGCAGATAAAAAAACTGGTACACGTACTCTAATAAATACATATGGGACTAAAAAAACGGCGTTTATATCATTCCCATTTATGTTTTTCCCATTTACCGCCATCCCAATTTTAATAAAAGGAGGTTTCTTGGAATCATATCTTTGGCCACTGACATTTTTGATTATACCTAGTTGTCTTATTTTTTATTTTATGTTAAAAGAAAGTGAAAGCAAAACTCTTGAAAACGTACATGCATGGTCGACTATGTACATAGCGTACATCTTATTTGCTATGGGGTTTGCATTGCTAGTAATATTTTCAAAAGAATTGAGCTTTCTATCATTTTTTTAATTAAAAATTTATCACAATGTTTATTCTAGAAAAGTAGCAAAAAATCTATCTAATGCCAACTTAAAAGATTACGCATATTTATGATTTTTTGATGAAAACTCCATATTTGCCTTTTTGTCTTCTTTTGATGTTTTCTCGATTTCTTTGTGCGTGAAGTAACTAAGATAACTGGCGGCAATTCGGTTTAGATAGTATCCTATGATCTCTATTTCTCTAGGCGTATAATCCTCTTCAGCCAAATTGCAATTAATACTATGCGCTTTTTTACGAAGATCATCCAAAGAACGATCTTCAATTACATCCTCATCTTTATTTTCATCCATCAATTGATGTGAATGAATTATCCCTTTAAAACTCTATTTATTTCAAAAAAACTACCGCACTGGTTTTGGTTTTAATAAAAATCTAATTAATAAAGGATACGGCTTCGGTATTATTTTGATTTGTTTTACGAAGCCATGCGTTGTTAATTTTATCTTGCGTCTTTTTAATATTTTTTGAAATACTTCCC
>Ga0172362_10002697_pt1 | contig 15354 bp, 15 predicted proteins | sample LakKivs1_kivu2a2_FD_114534 | JGI IMG/M metagenome (GOLD analysis project Ga0172362, IMG submission 114534) | Sediment microbial communities from Lake Kivu, Rwanda - Sediment s1_kivu2a2 | ecosystem: Environmental > Aquatic > Freshwater > Lake > Sediment | place: Rwanda: Western Province, Lake...
CGCGGCTGGTGTTCCTCGAACCGGTTGATTATAATAAAAATCTTCCTTAAATGCGTAGAGAAAGGTTACATTATCGGGTAATGTAAAAATGAATAAACCTGAGGGGTCAATATATCGACCATCGACAATCGGCGTTTTCCCTTCCCAGGTCAGTCCTTTAAAAAGAGGTAATAGCCAGCTACTCGACGATTGATACATGAGTATTGGGAGACCGATCACTGATAGGGCAATATTCATTCCTTCATAGGTCCCTCCGATATTGAGCAGCTCACCATTCTCAGTCATTTTTGAATAAACTTTGATCTTTCCGGTTTTTTCATGAGCAGTGATCGTGCTTTCCCCCCGAAATGTCATACCTTCGGCAGTTTGGATTAAATAGCGCTGCAATTCTTTAGGGGACGGAAAGCTCCGAATTTCCAGGATTGCCAGGTCATCGGGGGTTCGATAATTAGCACCGATTGTTCCTTCCTGCGCGACATAAGTGATAAAAGAAAATCCCAATGGAAGCGCCAAGGTAAATTTTCCTGAAGGGTCATCATAGATAGAGGGAGGAATGGGAGTGGGAAGGATGTTCTCGATGGTCGTTGGAGTTGGTGATGGGATATAGGTTATCGATGGCGAAGGAATTGTGGTAGCCATCGTGGTCGGGGAAGGTTCAGAAGAATGCTGAACGACACCACTCGCTGCTTCAAGTTTTTTTAAAGTGTCGGTTGCTTTAAATTTCTCGATTTGATAAGCATAATCGACCGCCTTTTTCCCTTCATCGTTGATTTGTGTTGCATCAGCTCCTAAATCGAGCAAGGTATCGACAATTTTGAGATTAGAATTCATAGTCACTGCGCATATAAGTGGAGTAACATTTTTTGGGCCTTTTTGGTTAATATCAGCGCCACTTTGAATTAAGGTTCGTATGACATCGGGTTTGGCATTCCGTATCGAAGCCCAGAGAAGTGGGGTAAATCCCATTTTATCCTTAGTATTCATGTCCGCCCCGTTTTCAATTAAGGTTTCAATAAGCTGCGGGCCAAATTTTTCATTATTTTTGGCAGCCCAGAGAAGTGGGGTAAATCCGTATTCCCAATCTGGAGTATTTATGTCGTTTTTTGCTCCATTCTCGATTAAATATTTAACAGTTTCAACATCACTTCCCTCGGCGGCTGCCATAAGCGCGTTCATTCCATCCCAGTCGGTTTCGTCAACATCGGCTCCGGCTTCAACCAACAAATGGATGACTTTCGGGTCGGGCTGATAAGTGACAGCACTTATCAATGGAGTCCATCCCAGCTCATCCTTACAATCAACATCCGCTCCTTTTTCAATTGCTTCTTTGATTTCTTGATAGCTTCCATATTGGCAGAGATAGTGAAAATCATCACAGGTTAGGGATCCACTCTCCGATTGTGCTCGGTTGGTATCAGAACGAGGGCTTGGTTCGGTTATACTATCTTTCTTTTCAATATCAACCGATATGCTCTTCTCTTTGGCTTCAATCCAGCCAAAACTTAATCCAAAAACAAAAATCGTAATAATTACCCATAACCAATAATTCCTGATTTTCATGGTCATCCCTCATTATTCGATAAACATATGGATTAAAAATGCTTATCTTCAATTCAAACTTGTTTTCAATGGAAAAAGTGAAAAGGTTTAACTGGGAATCGGGAGAATGAGAGGTGAATTTTTTTATAAATCGAAGCGAGTATGATTTTATTAACCCCCCCCCAAATAATTATATCTTAAATAAAGAGGGGATTCGATAGTATATCAATAATTCCAAACCAAAATTATAAATATGTGATATAGTTTCACAAGTCGAAGCACTGAATAAAAAAGGTGCTCAGTGTAAATTAAAAAATAAGGAGTAGGTGCAATGATAGCAAACCGTAACGCGCTCGTCAGTTTTTTAGTCATCATAGTTGTTGCTCTATTGTCTGGTCTGGCTTTTGCCCAAAATTCACAATATGTAAATGTTATGGACACGGCAAAGGCTTCCAATCAACTCAAAATTTTTGTTGCCGCCGTCGAAGCAGCTGATCTCGGAGAAATATTAAACAAAGGACAATATACTATTTTTGCTCCAACTGATGAAGCCTTCGCCAAGCTTCCCGAAGGAAAGCTCGACCGACTTCTCCAGCCAGAAAACAAACAGAAGCTGATCGACATTCTTACTTACCATGTGATTCCGGTTCGGCTCTCAGTTGATGATTTTCGTGAAGGGAAATCATACAAAACAGTCAATGGAAACATGTTGAACATCCTATTCAAAAACCCGCCAATCATAGTCAATAAAAAGATCCAGGTGGTGAGTTCATTAGCAGCTTCGAATGCCATCATTTATCTGGTCGATACCGTCATTCTTCCTCCTGAAGGAAAACCGAAAAAGTAATTAGCAGAGAAATATGATATTATATAGCCCTTCCCTCCAATCGGGAAGGGCTTTTTTATTGTTCCTCATGTATAAAAACGCCGCTTATGAGAACTGTTTGTATAATTCTTTCTAAATCAGTTTGATATTGATCAAACAATGTATCTTTGGTATTGAAGGTCAGGAAATAATTTAATACGGAACCTCCCGGCTAAGAATCAAGTAGAAAATGAAAAAGAATGTTAAGACTCCTTCAATCTAATATGAATGATTTGTATCTTCTCATCCCGATCGGAGCGATTATTCAGTTAAAGGAGGGATGAAAACTATGCCAAAAGTCGTTTTTCATTATTATGCTCCCAAAGCAAAAAAGGTACTTTTGGTTGGCGGTTTTAATCAGGGAAAAGAAAACGCTCATCCCCTAAAAAAATCTCTTGATGGAAAATGGAAAACGTTTTTATCGCTTCCTTATGGTGAATATGAATACCTTTATTTAGTCGATGGAAAATGGCATGTTGACCCTCATGCTAAAACTATCCCAAATGAGTGGGGATCGGAGTATTCAGTGGTAAACATCATACCATAAGAGATGTCCATGCCAGGCAAAAACCCTGTCATCAGTAGAGGATGAAAATACCCTCTGTATAAAAGTTTTTTCCCCACTTTAGCAAAAGGCTGTGAAAGGTGAAAGGTGAAATGTATAAAACAGGAGAAGTATGAAAAGACGAAAAGATCGAATCCCTCTCAATCTCCCTTTATCCAAAGGGAGAGGTCCGGGGAATGGTGATGATTGAGTACCTTTGAGTTGTTTACTTGTCACTTGTCACTCGTTACTCGTCACTGTATTTTCATAAGAGGGATAAGTGAGCTTTATCGATAAAACCCTTCCGCTGGTTATTCTATTAGAGTTTATTGTATCGGGTAAGCTCAGCTTATGCCGTAAAATTGAAAAAGCAATTCAGGCATTCGCTCGTATCGTCAAGATATTGGCATCTTCAACGATTTCTTCCTTTCCTGCTAATTTCCATAGCCCCGCCTGTTTTACTTTTTCTTCATTTCCAAAATGAATTAAATCGGAATATTTCATCACCTCGGCTTTAATGAAGCCCCGAGCCAGATCAGTATGGATTTTAGCTGCGGCTTGTTTCATGTTGGTTCCTCTTTCAATCGTCCAGGACCGAACTTCATCCTTGCCGACAGTAAAGAAAGAAATATATCCAATATGATCATAAACAGCCTGGGCTAATCGTTCAATTCCAGCTTTTTGAATTCCTAAATCCAACATAAATTCCTTTTTTTCTTCATCCGACAGTTCCACCAATTCAGATTCGATTTTCCCCGAAATAGTCAAAAAAGCAAAGTTTTGTTTGGAACATTCATCATAAATTGCTGATTTACCGGGATAATCATTCTGAGCGAGCTGTTCATCATCAACGTTGATGGTCACTATGATCGGCTTTAAGGTAAAACACGCCAGGGACCCCAGGATTTTCTTATCATCTGTCGACAATTGACAACGAGAAGCAAAATTTCCCTCTTCCAGTTCCTTTTGTATCAACCCCAAAAGAATTTCTTCTCTCTCTTCTTCCGATGTGGGCTTTTTTTTCTTTTTTTGTTCTTGAAGGCGGACCAACCGGTTTTCGACAACTTCCATGTCCCGGATGATGAGCTCCGTCCGCAGGGCTTCCAACTGTTGTTGAGGTGTTTCCGAACCGAGCGGCATGGGGATGGCATCGTTACGAAAGGCACGGATGACCAACAAGAGTGCATCCACATTCTGGATCATTTGTAGTATTTTGGTTTTTTCTTTCTTGTCAGAGGCAGTATTAAAACTGGGTATATCAACAAAAACCAATGTAGTGTATACAATTCGTTCAGGTTCATAAATTTTTGCCAGATTATCGAGTCTTTCATCTCTTACCCGAGAAACTCTTTCTTCAGCTTCGGTTTTATACGAACCATCATAGGGAATTCCCGTTAAAAGCGAAAATATGGTGGTTTTCCCGGTTAAGGGAAGCCCAAAGATTCCAATTTTCATTTCTGTCCTCCAAACAAAAGGTCAATAAACTACAAATGGTTTACAGTAACTCTATTTCTTTTTTAGTATATCACCGCGATACAAAAATGAAAAAATAATTACCAAGATAGACCGTTATTCTGCTTGGGTACATCAGTGATAATGAAAACTCAGGGCGCTATGAACTATACCCGCAATGGGTTTTATGCGAGGAGCCGTAACAATAACCATTCGTCATTCCCGAATGTTTTAATCGGGAATCCATCGTCTTTTACGTTTACTCAAGACCCCTGATAGAAACATTCAGGGGTGACGATTAACATCGAATCCTGTGGGTTTTTATTTTTCAAAGTCTTTTCAATCTTACATCGTAGGCACGTGGAGTGGTTTTTCCCCACGTCTTCTTTTCTGTCTTTTATCTTTTTATCTTGCGCCGCAGGCTGCTATCCTGGTATTTTCAGGATAGGATAAATTCTCCTCTAATGAGAGACGTTCGTATGTGGATGAGAAAGAAGGAAAATCGTTGAAAAAAAAATGGCGCCCTCAAGCGGATTTGAACCGCTGTCGCCGCCTTGAAAGGGCGGTGTCCTTACCAGGCTAGACGATGAGGGCGCAAACTCATTTTGATATCAAACAAGCAGTGATTATTCTATAGAAATTAGCCATTAATATCAAGACCTCTGTTCATAATTTTTAAAATTTTTAAGACAGCCCGGCTTGCATCAGTCGGGCCGAACGGTTTAATCTTTTGTAATGGCGCTGGTCGGGCAGGAATCAATCGCTTCATCAATGCAGTCCTGGTTTTCGTCAACACCGGGTTTGACGACGCTTTTTCCGTCGGAGTTCATTTCGAATACATCCGGACAAACCTGAACACACAATTCACAACCAATGCAAGCTTCTTCATCAATTTTCAAAGCCATTTCATATTCCTCCTGTAAATGGTGTAATCAAACCAGCCACAATTATAACATAATTGTTTTACAAAATTGATTCGAGAATTTAAAAAAGCCATAAAAAAAATCTATCCCCGAACCTATCACGTAAATGCAGAAACAATATATCACCCTCATCCTCACCTTCTCCCATCAAGAGAGAAGGGATTAAATGCTCAAAATTCATAAGTGAAATTGAAAACATTTCCCTTGCTCACGATAGGGTGACTTCCCCAATCGTACCCTTGGTTTTCAACATCAATGAGCTGTCCCGCAGAATAGGTGTGACTACTTTTTTAAATAAATGCTTTTTGCTAACTCTCTCCCCCGTTGAGTGTTAAAAAATTTTTCGATAAACGTGGCCAATTTATCGGGTCGAATTGTCTCATTCCGAAGATTCACCAACATATCGGCTTCAATCATTATTTGAAAATCAATACCATCCGCTTTTGAAAAGTGGTGATGATTACCGACAATATAAGCAACCCGATCGATGATCGCCTGTGGTTCACCTGCTTTTATCATGATCATCCGTGCCAGGGGCGGTCCCTCGACATGCTGGTATTTTCCCGAGCGGGAATGATATTTTTTCTCTGATTCTAAGATACCAATATCGTGTAAAAGAGCCGCAAGAGCGGTTATTCTTTTTTCTTCTTCGTTCATGCCTGGTTGACCAACAACAATTTGGCGAGTATAGTCAAAAACTCTTTGGGTATGGTCTATCATATGGGCATCATTTTGAAACACTTTACGAATTTCTTCCCAATACCAATCAAAATTCTTAACCATGGGAACCCCATCTCCCTTACAAATCATTTTTCAGGTTTCATTTCATCCATCAACTGCCGAATTCCTATTTCATCGAAGCCAAAATAATGACCAATTTCGTGCAAAATGACATCCTTTAAAACCCGAGGCCAATCCTTCTCATCGACAACCACTCTCATCAAGTTTTCATAGAACAACGATATTCGATCCGGGAGAACAAAGGTGTAACCGGGACCCCTTTTGGGAAGCGGTACCCCTTGATAGAGCCCCAATAACATGGCTCCCCGAAATTGACGACGTATCTCCGGGGATGGTCGATCTTCAATAATGAACTCCAGATTTTTAATATTCTCACGGATAGGATTGGGCAATTGATTGATAATATCCCGTACTAAAACCATAATTTGCTCTCGATCCATAGAGTCCCCTTTATTGCTTGTGATGAGTGAATTCCTTATTCTCGGTCTTTCCCGGAATCAGTCAGTTCCATCAGCGGCTCCGGATAGGGTTCAAAAAAGTACATTTCTCCATACCATAGATAATAGCCCAGTTATCCTCCACCCTCTGGTCACGACTTATCCAATAAATGACTGATCCCAATTTTATTCTGCATGTTAAAGAATCCGTACCCGTTTCGGATTCATGACATCACCTAAAATAGAAATAGTCTTCACCATGACCCTTTTTACAGGGTAACATACCCATTCCCAAGCGTCCAGAGTTGTGATAGATTCAAAAAAATTATATTATTAGGGATTCCTTGCCTTTCATTTTTGACTGGGATAGAATGAAAAAAGAATTATAAACGGGAGGTGTTATCGGTGAAAAAACACTTGTTGCTCACGCTTCTTTTCTCTTTCGTCGTACTGGTATTCATTTCATGTGTTTGGAGTGGTGAGGCACAGATAGCCGAAGCCAAAAAAATTGGTCTCATCTGTGCCACTGGAGGACTCGGAGATAAATCTTTCAATGATATTGCCTATGCAGGTGCCATGAAAGCCAAGGAGGAGTTTGGGGTTGAACTGGATTACGTCGAGCCCAAAGCAGTGGCTGAGTATGAAGGATATCAGCGTGATTTTGCTATGTCGCAGGAATATGAAATCATCGTCTGCGTAGGTTTTGATCAGGCAGATGCTTTGAATAAGATTGCTGCTGAATACCCCGATCAGAAATTCGCCATCGTGGACATGGTGGTTCAACAACCCAATGTGGCTTCTCTCCTTTTTAAGGCGAATGAAGGTGGCTTCCTTTTAGGAGTGATTGCCGCAAATATGAGTGCCAGCAAAAAAATTGGTATGATTGGTGGTATGGATATTCCTCTCATTCGTGATTTCTTTATGGGTTTCGATGCCGGTGTGAAATGGGCCAATACCGGAGCTGAAGTCCTGTCGGCTGTTTTTGTCGGAGCCTGGGCCGATCCAACCAAAGGGAAAGAGCTCGCCTTCAGCTTGATCGATAGCGGAGCCGATATCATCTGGCCAGCTGCCGGAAAAAGCGGATTGGGATCCCTGGAAGCCGCAAACGAGCGAAGTGTTTACGGTATGGGTGTCGACGCCTGTCAATGTTACTTAAATCCAAAAATGTTAGCCAGCATGACAAAACGGGTAGATATTGCGACCTATGAAACCATCAAAGCTGCCTTCGATGGAACGTTCAAAGGTGGTATCATCGAAAAAGGGGCCGCCGATGGCTGGGTGGGCGTGTGCCGACTGCCCGAAGAAGAAAAATTTTGGGAAGAAAAGTTCGGGTTCACTCATCCGATAGCGATTCCAAAAGAAATTCTTGATAAAGTTATCGATGCCCGTGAAAAAATTAAAACCGGAGAGATTAAAGTCCCACGACCGACAGAGTTTGGTGGATAAATCATCCATGGCTGAAGCCCTGACTCTTCTGGGTTTTACCAAGCATTTCCCCGGTGTACTCGCCAACGATCATATTGATCTCTCGGTCAACCAGGGAGAAATTCATGGCCTTTTAGGTGAAAATGGTGCCGGTAAATCTGTTTTGATGAGCACCCTCTATGGATTGTATCGACCCGATGCAGGAAAAGTTTTCATACGCGGTCACGAGGTCACCATTGGAAGTCCTTCCCAGGCCATTGCCCATGGTATCGGTATGGTACATCAACAATTCAACCTGGTTCAAAACATGTCGGTATGGGAAAACATCGTGCTTGGTAAAGAACCATGTCAGGGCTTCGTTCTTGATCGGAACCAAATCCGAAAAGAACTCCTCGCACTTTTAAAAGCCACCGGCTTCGAGATCGACCTGGATGCCAAAATCCGCGATCTCCCGATCGGGTTGCAACAACGGGTGGAAATCCTTAAAATTCTCTATCGGGGTGCTGATATCTTGATATTCGATGAACCAACTGCCGTTCTCACACCCCAAGAGGTTGACCAGCTCTTTAAAACTTTTCGCCAGCTTGCAAACCAGGGAAAAACCATCATCTTTATTTCTCATAAACTGAAGGAAATTTTTTGTATTTGTGACCGGGTAACCGTTTTGCGTCGAGGAAAAAAAATCGGAACCCTTCCCATTACCGATGCAACTCCAGAGTCACTGGCGGAAATGATGGTAGGACGCAAGATTTTCTTCTCTTTTGAAAAAGTCAAATCACCCCAACCCGAAGTTATTCTGTCGGTTGAGGGTCTCACCGTCTCTCGTGATCGGGGCGGTCATGCTCTCCACAATATCAGCTTTGTTATTCATTCGTATGAAATTCTCGGTGTTGCGGGAGTGGAGGGAAATGGTCAAACCGAACTGGCCGAGGTTTTAGTTGGGTTGAGATACCCACAAAAGGGGGAAATTATTTTTCAAGGAAAGGATATTACCCATTATCCTCCCAAAAAACGCATTTTAATGGGAATTTCTCATATTCCCGAAGACCGTCCGAAAAGAGGTATCATTTCGGATTTCTCGGTGAAAGATAATCTAATTTTGGGCTACGAAGATCTGCCTCCTTATAAAATGGGATTAATCACTCGCAACGAGATGTCTATTGATCAGTTTGCACAGAATGCAATTGAAGAATTTGAAATCGCTACCCCCGGAAAGGAGACCTTCGTTAGAAATTTAAGCGGTGGAAATCAGCAGAAAGTGGTTTTGGCACGGGAATTATCCCGAAATGTCGCCCTGGCTATCGCAGCTCAACCAAGCCGGGGACTGGATATTGCCGCCAGCGAATACATCCGAAACAAACTCATCGAGTTGAAAAATAACGGCTCAGGAGTCCTTTTGATATCTGCCGACCTGGATGAGATACGGTCGATCAGCGACCGGGTGATCGTTCTCTATGAAGGACAAATTATTGGAGAACTTTCCCCGGAAGCCGACGAATATCAATACGGGTTGCTCATGGGTGGAACCGCATGCTAAATAAAACGGCTCATTATCTCTCTCGCTCCCGCTCCATCCTCCCCGAATTGATTGCTATCCTGCTCGCTTTCTTATTGAGTGCCATTATTCTAACCATTACCGGTTATTCCCCACTTCGTGCCTTCAATGCGCTCTTCCGAGGCGCTTTCGGAAACAAATTCGGTATAGGTCAGACTCTCACTCAAGCGACTCCAATTCTATTTACGTCGCTGTCATTTCTCTTAGCTTTTCGATCTGGTCTCTTTAATATCGGCATCGAAGGACAGTTTCTCATGGGAGCTTTTGCCGCAGCCATAGCTGGTAGTGTTTTTCACGGGATTCCTCCGATCATCCATGTCCTGATCACCCTGATTGCGGGTGGGCTTTTCGGCGCATTATGGTGCCTCATCCCTGCTCTTTTAAAAATCTTCACTGGAGCCAGTGAAGTCATCACCACCATGATGATGAGTTATATTGCAACATACTTAACCAGTTATTTCGTCAATTATCGTTTCAAAGCACCCGGTTGGGTCGCACAAACCAACCCTATTCAAACCAGCGCTGTCCTTCCCAAAATTCTTCCCCCCACTCAATTATCGGTTTCGTTTCTCATTTCACTGGCCTTTACGGTTTTGGTTTATTATTTCCTTTTTAAAACGTATCTCGGATTCCAGATTCGCGCAGTAGGTTTGAACCCAGCGGCAAGCGAGAATCGTGGTATCCATGTTCATTCACGACTCATTATGGCTTTTTTATTCAGTGCTTTTGTGGCTGGGGTGGGAGGAGCCGGCGAGGTCCTCGGGGTTCATGGACGATTTGTTGAGGGGTTTTCCCCTGGGTATGGGTGGGATGGTATCGCGGTAAGCCTCGTGGGACGGCTCCACCCCTTTGGTTGTATTTTCGCTTCTATACTGTTCGGAATGCTACGTGCTGGTGGAATGACCATGACGCGGATGACCAAAGTTCCACTGGATATCTCTTTGATTATCCAATCACTGGTGATTATTTTGGTCGCTGCTCCCTCTTTTATTAAATATATAATATTACGGCGGAAAGATTAATACGATGAACCTCACATCAATTATCAATCTCAGTTTGTTTCAAGCATCATTGCGAATGGCGACACCGATCGCTTTCGCTGCCCTGGGGGGAATGTTTACCGAGCGTGCTGGGGTGGTGAATATCGGTTTGGAAGGAATTATGCTTAATTCTGCTTTTTTTGCCGTGTTCGCCACCTATTTAACCGGGAGTTCAATACTGGGCGTTCTCGCCGGTATGGCTTCGGGATGTCTTCTGGGAATAATCATGGCGATTTTGACGGTAAAATATCAGGGAAATCAAATCGTGGTTGGTACCGGTATTAATGTTTTTGGTTTGGGATTCAGTGCGTACATGTGCCAGAAAATCTGGGGATCACGGGGGGCATCCGATACCATCGTCGGTTTGAGAACACTGGATCTCCCCTTTCTCAATCGAATCCCCTGGGTCGGACCAATCATGAACAACCAAAATGAACTGGTCTACCTCATGATTTTAATCTCTATTCTCTCTCATTTCTTCCTTTATAGTACCCGCTGGGGTCTGCGGCTGCGCGCCGTCGGTGAAAACCCCCAGGCAGCCGATACTTCCGGAATCAATGTCTATCAGTATAAATATTTCTTTGTCATTTTAGGTTGCGTTGTCAGTAGCTTGGGAGGAGTATTTTTATCTATCGGTCACCTGAACTTTTTCGCCTGGGGTATGACCAGCGGGAGGGGCTTTATTGCCCTGGCGGCAATGATTTTGGGCAAATGGACACCATTTGGGTGCCTGGCAGCAAGTTTTCTTTTCGGTATCACCGATGCCCTTCAAATGCGTCTCCAAGCTCTGGGCATTCTCCCCTCTCAAATCATTCTTCTCCTGCCCTACGCCATCACCATCTTCATCCTTGCCGGATTCGTCGGACGCTCAATTGCTCCCTCTGATTACAAGCCGTATGTGAAACAGTAGACATTGATGCCATAAAAAAGCCTTGGCACTAAGGGGAGGATGAAAATGAATCATTTTTTCCATGCAACGTGAGCGACATGCCATGGCATGTCGCTACAATAAAATTCGGTCTTCAATGTAGGGGTGCGATTTATCCCATCTCATAAAGTATTTACATAGTCGATTTCAACATTCCGCCGTCAAAATAATACGAAGAACCAATGCAATAACTGGCCAGAGGTGAACAGAGAAAGACGATGAACTTGGCTAATTCATCAGTGGTGGCAAATCGAGATATGGGTGCCAATTCTTTCGCAACCCGGTCCAGATATTCATCTGGGGTAATTCCCAGGTCCTTGCTGAGTATCGTGGCAGTTTTTCTCCAATCGGGAGTCATGATGAGACCAGGACAAATACTGTTCACGTGGATATTGTCATGAACCAGCTCATTGGCAAGGCATTTGGTGAACATGACCAGGGCGGCTTTGGTGGTGTTATAAATCGGTTCATAATCCAAAGGTTGCTTCGAACAAACCGACGCAATATTGACAATAGCCCCGCCGCCCCGCTTCCGCATAAAGGGAACGAGCATTCGTGAAGTACGAACCGCTGCCATGACATGAAGATCCCAGTAGTAATACCATTTTTCATCAGGAGCATCCATAATTTTTTCAGCACTCCCGGTCCCAGCATTATTAACTAAAATATCTACTCCACCAAAAGTTTTTTCAATCTCTTTGACCAAATTTTGAATATCATCGATTTTCGAAACATCGGCTTTTACTCCAACTGCTTTGACACCAAACTTGACAGTAATGTTATTCGCTACTTCATGTACGCGTTCTTCATTTCTCGCGCAGAGTATCAAATTGGTTCCTTCCTTCGCCAGTCCTTCGGCTATTCCCAGACCGATACCGACACTGCCACCGGTTATACAGGCAATTTTGTTTTTGAGTTGCAGATCCATGGTTATTCTCTCCTTTCAATTCGGTGATTATCATAAATGATCGAAAAATTTCAAAAAACACCACTGGGTTCGCAGTCCTACTTTTTAAAAGTTCATTCTCATCCTCCACAGGTAAATGAACTATATTTCTGACAAGCTTCAATATAGGTCAGGATGTTTTCCACCGGTATTTCCTGACCGAGGGTGTTGGAGGGTGAAACGATCAGTGACGGGATGAGACGCGCCAGTCTCATCCGGGATTTGACTTCATTTTCGATATCTTCTCTGCTCCCGAAAGGAAGTGTATGCTGGACGCTGATCGTGCCCCAGAAACTGATTCGATCCCCAAACCGACTGATGATTCGTTCCGAATCCTGGCATTCAGGTTGGATCGGGTGAAGAACATCAAACCCAACTTCGATGAGGTCAGGAATAATTCCCTCGATATTTCCACAGGAATGGAGAAAGAAATAACGATCGGGAAACTCAGAACGAAGGTTTCCAAGCATTTTTTTCCATTCCGGTTTGATAAATTTTCTCCATAACTCTGGATTAATCTGTAAGCAGTTCTGCATTCCATAGTCATCATAAAAACAGAGGATTTCCACTCCGGCTTCAGCGTGAGCTCGAGCAAACCGATAGGTAAAATCAGCCACTTTTTGCAAGAGAATTTGAGCAAACTCAGGTTGAGTCAATAAATCGATCATAAAAATTTCCATTCCCCGCAACCAATGCGACCACTCATAAAGACTTCCGCAATAGGCGGATGATATATGGCCGCTGTCTTTAATGTTTTTCACTCTTTTTTTCACCTGAGGAATACTCTCAACATCGATTTCAGGAACCGGATAATTGTCAAAGTCTCTCAGACTTTTTGCCCCAGTTAGGGGATGAACCATTTGTTCCGATCCAGGATTATCAGGCCAGGGAACCAGACCAACTCCCCAGGGAGTGACCAATGAACCTTTGGGAAGGGGTGGATCGAAATAATCAGCAGTAATACCATTGGAGAGCATGCGGAGTCCAAAATTCGAAGAAGAGGTATGAAAACGAGGCTCTTCTCTTTCAGAATAAGCAATTCGGACTTCAAAGTCGTAGAATTCAGAAGTATCAACAATTCCAGTATACTGGGTAAAATTCTGATAGGAACCAGGGGTAAAGGCAGAACTCGCGCCAAAATGTAAACTCCAGGGTATGCGGTCGAGTCCTCCTTGCCGGGTTAAAACTCTAATGATCCGCTCTCGAGGGGATAGATCCATGTATTCACTTCCTCAAATAATCAATAATCAGCTACGACTTTAGATTCAGAAAGAAAAACCATGAGGACAACTATAACTTTTATGAAAATACCGTTGATTTGTTGAACTGTTGATTTGTTGATTTGATAAAGGCAATTCAAAGCTGTCGTTGCTAGCCACCGTCAGCCTACGGCGTGACAGATCATATCAAATATAAAAGAGAGCTTTGGGAAAATCATCCAAGCGTGTGGCATGGCAATCCAATCTCATCTTTTCATTCATTCCAACTCAACGACTCAACACCTCAACAACTCAACATCTTTACAGTAAATATTTTCATCCTCTGCTGGTGCCAGGGTTGCTGCCTGGCATGGATTCTCCTTACGGGTTTAATCGGACGAAAAAGGCATTTAATACGCTGGCAAAGCTCACCCAGATCAGATAAGGTACCATTAAATATCCTGCTATTCGATCGATAGGAAAAAATCGTATCATAGTGATTAGAATGGAAACCCAAAGGGCAATAATGACGTAAATTCCTCCCATGGGTGATTTCAAGCCAAAAAAAGCATATGACCATAAAACATTTAAGGAGAGTTGTACAAAAAAGAGGATGATTGCCGATAATGCTCCCTGGTCTTCCCCATATTTATTCCATATCAGATAGAGAGAAATTCCCATGAGAGCATAGAGTATTATCCATACCAGTCCAATAAACCAACCGGGAGGGGCAAATGAAGGTTTTTGAAGAGTTTCATACCAGGTGGGAATGGACTGCGATGTAAACCAACTTCCTATCACTCCCGCCCCTTGACAGACAGCAATACTCACAATAAGCTTCCAAATTTGATAATCCATGGCCTTTTTTGAGTTTCGAAATTTTTTTATGGTATTAATTTGCTCAATTCGATATTGTCTCATTTTTTATTATGATCAACAATATTATTTATGTCTTCCGTCTCAAACTGCTCAAAAACATTTTAACAAAAAATATTTGGTTCATATCAAATTGATTATCCATTTCAATAAATATTTCAGCTCGAACACTCAATAATGGGCATTCACCGTCACCAGCACTCCCCCCAACGTCTCCGCCATCAAATCCACTAATTGCCCAACCGTAATCTGCTTTACCTCAAACTCTGGAGTTCGCATGAAACACCTCACTCCGTAAAAATTGCTGCATCGCCTTGGATAATATTATGCCATAATATTGACGTCCATGCCAGAGAAATAACCGGCACCATCGACGGATGAAAATATTTATTGTAAAGTTGCTGAGTTGTTGAGCTGGAATAAAATCAAAAAATGAGATCCTCACGTCGCAAAAAACGCTCCTCAGGACGACAACTTCGTTGTCGGATGAGATTGCCACGACTCACGATTCACGGTATTTTCATAATAGATGCCCATGCCAGGCAAAAACCCTGGCACCAGTAGAGGATGAAAATACCCTCTGTATCACAGTTTTTTTCCTCCACTTTAGCAAAGGGGGGTAAGGGGGGATTTGAAAAATTCGGTAAAAGGTAAAACGTGAAATGTAAAAAGGGTAAGGATGGGAAAAAATTAAAGACGAAAAGCTCGAATCCCTCTCAATCTCCCTTTGTCCAAAGGGAGAGGTTTGAGAAATGATATCATTTTTTACTTGTCACTCGTCAGTCGTTATTGTATTTCCAGGATGTTAGATGGGGATGAAATATTCATTTCCACAATTCCACAATTCCACGTTTTTACTCGACTCACTGTATTTCCAGGATAGA
>Ga0172362_10002698_pt1 | contig 15354 bp, 11 predicted proteins | sample LakKivs1_kivu2a2_FD_114534 | JGI IMG/M metagenome (GOLD analysis project Ga0172362, IMG submission 114534) | Sediment microbial communities from Lake Kivu, Rwanda - Sediment s1_kivu2a2 | ecosystem: Environmental > Aquatic > Freshwater > Lake > Sediment | place: Rwanda: Western Province, Lake...
ATAATATATCCTAACCAGCCTCCCTGTTTCAGCTCCGGTTTTAAAACACCAAGAAAACCCGAAGCTCCCAGAATTAAAACAAAAACTGCCAAAAACAGGGGTTTTAAAAAGTTTTGATATTTAGAAAAGAAAAATATGATTCCGGCTAAAATAAAAATCAGCGGGAACAAAAAAAGAGTTGAGCCGCTTATTAAAAAGAAAGTTTTGAAAATAAATTTCCCCGCAATTCCAGCTTTGTCAAAAAAGCTTAAGGCAAAAATTATGGCAGCCAGACAAAAAATCAGCCCGAAAATATATTTTTTTATTTCTTCGGGCAAAGAAAAACCGGAAAGGAAATTTAATTTTGAAAACTGTTTTTTGATTGTATTCAAATAATTTTTCTTTTTCATTTTTTCCAACCAGTTCCTACCGGTATTAGCTTTCCTATTATAACATTTTCTTTTAAACCTCGCAACTTATCTTCCTTCCCCTCAATGGCTGCTTTAATTAAGATTCTTGATGTTTCTTGAAAAGAAGCGGCAGATAAAAACGAATCTGTGGTTAAGGCAACCTTGGTAATGCCCAACATAACCGAAACAGCTTTGGCCAATTCTTTTTTCTCTTTTTTTAATTGGTTATTTTCTTCTAAAAATCTAGCCTTTTCCATTACCTCGCCAGTCGTAAAACCGCTATCTCCAGAATCTTTAATTCTGACGCGGGAAAACATCTGTCGAATAATAATCTCTAAATGCTTGTCATGAATGGGAGCACCTTGGGAAGCGTAAATTCTCTGAATTTCCTTCACCATATAGCGGAAGCTTTCTTCTTTACCAGCTAATTTAAATAATTCTTTCAATTCCAAACTTCCCTCGCAAAGCTGTTGGCCCTTGGAAACAGCATCGCCGGCTTTTACCCAAATAGCCGCTTTAGCCGGAACATAATATTCTAAAACTTCGCTATCTTTTTTTGAATCTTCGTTTTTAGGTTTGATTTTGATGATTTTATCTTGAGTAACTTCTAAAACTTTTCCCTCGGTTTGAGAAATGATGGCTTTCCCGCCAGGAATCCGGGTTTCGAAAATCTCTTCAACCCTCGGCAAACCAAAAGTAATATCGCCACCGCCGGCTACTCCACCAGTATGAAAGGTTCTGAGTGTCAATTGAGTTCCAGGTTCACCAATTGATTGAGCAGCTACAATCCCGACTGCCTCTCCTAAAGAAATCAAATTATTGCTGCTTGGATCCCAGCCATAACATTTTTGACAAATTCCCCTAATGGCTTTGCAGGTTAAAGGACTATAGATCTTGATTTTTTCAACCCCAGTTTCGACAATTTTTCTTCCTTTTTCCCAATTAATTACTTCTCCTTTCTTGCAAATTCCTTTTATGTTTTCCGCCGAGACTCGCCCGACAATTTTAAACAATAAATCTTGTCCTATAGCATCGGCATCTTTTTTCAAAATATCAAAACCCTTTTCGTCCCCGCAGTCTTCCATGGAAATTATGACCTCGTGAGCGACATCAATCAATCTTCTGGTTAGATAACCAGCGCTGGAAGTTCGGAGGGCGGTATCGGCTGTTCCTTTTCTAGCTCCATGGGTTGAAATAAAATATTCCAAAACCGTAAACCCTTCTTTATAAGAACTTTTTACCGGTAATTCCATTGTTCTTCCCATGGGGTCAATTACCAAACCCTTCATACCGGCCATCTGAACTGGCTGGCCCCAGCCTCGGCCTCTGGCTCCGGCGTCAATCATCTGAAAAACTGGTCCTTTCTGCGGAATAGCTGAAGGAACCAATTTCTCTATCTCTAATTTTGCCCGGCTCCAGATTTCGATGATTCGATTTGATTTCTCGTCGCGAGAAAGAAATCCTTTTTTAAAATAATCTTTCACTTGTTCTACTTCTTTTTCTGCTTTTACTAAAATGTTTGTTTTTTCTTTGGGCACAATCAAATCGTCCATTCCCCAAGTGATGCCGGAATGGGTTGAGTATTCAAATCCCAAATCTTTAATTTGGTCTAAGGTCCGGCTGACAATTTCTTTTGGATATTTTTCAATAACTTGACTGACTATTTTTTCCAAATCCTTTCTTTTAATTAAAGAGTTTTGAAAAGGAAAATCTTCCGGCAAGGCTTCGTTGAATAAAATTCGACCGACCGAAGTTTCGGTAAATTCTTTGTTTTTTTCTGAAAGATGAACTTTGATTTTGGCTTTAATATCTATTTCTCCTAGTTCGCAGGTTAAAATTGCCTCCTGCTTACTTAAGAAAAACTGCCCTTCGCCCTTAGCTCCCTCTATAATATTACTCAACCAATAACAACCCAAAACAATATCTTGATAGATAGTAACCACTGGAGTACCAGTAGCTGGCTTCAAAAGATTTTGGCTAACCAACATTCTTTCTCTGGCTTCTTTTTGAGCCATTTCGGACAAAGGCAAATGAACAGCCATCTGGTCGCCATCAAAATCAGCATTAAAAGCCTGACAAACCATTGGATGAAGTTCAATCACTTTTTCTTCGATCAAGGTTGGATAAAAAGCTTGAATACTTAAACGATGAAGGGTAGGAGCACGGTTGAGTAAAACAAGTTTATCCTTTACTACTTCTTCCAAACATTCCCAAACCTCATCGGTTTCCTCGTCTATTAATCTGGAAGCTCCTCGAACATTATAAGCTAATTCTTTTTCCAAGAGCCTTCTGATAACAAAGGGTTTAAAAAGTTCCAAGGCCATGGTTTTGGGCAAACCCACTTGGTCGATTTTCAATTGGGGACCAACCACAATAACTGAACGACCGGAATAATCGACTCTTTTACCCAAAAGATTTTGTCTGAATCTTCCCTTTTTTCCTTTTAATATGTCGGCTAAAGACTTTAATAATCGTCGACCGCCGGTTGTTGCTTTGGTGGTTGTTCCTCGTCTCATACCGTTATCAATTAAAGAATCAACCGCCTCTTGAAGCATTCTTTTTTCGTTTCTAACGATGACATCGGGAGCACCAATTTCCAAAAGATATTTTAAGCGGTTGTTACGATTAATAACTCGACGATATAAATCATTTAGATCAGAAGAAGCATATCTTCCACCATCTAATTGAACCATCGGTCTTAAATCGGGAGGCAAGACCGGCAAAGCCGTCATAAACATCCATTCTGGTCTGATTCCGGCTTCGTCCATTATTTTGAAGAATCTCAATCGTCTCAAATTTTTCTTTCGGTCTTGAGGAGTGGTTTTTTCTGAATTTTTCTCCATTTTGACGATTTCTTTTTTCAGATCTATGCCTTCAAAGATTTTTCTCAAAGTTTCAGACCCTGTGCCCGCCTCAAAGCACTGACCATATTTTAAAGAAAAACTTTGATATTCAACCTCGGAAAAAATTTTTAAAAGCTTTATGGAATTAATATCCTCTCTTGCTTTTTCTTTAGCATTCTTTAAACCAGTTAGGGCAGAATTTAGTTCTTTTTTATTTTTTATTTTTGATTTTTGAGTCTTAACCTTTCTATCGTACTCTCTATCGATTTCCTCTAAGATTTTTTTCTTCGCCTCTTCGTTTACTTTGGTTACAATATAGGAAGCGAAATAAATAATTCTTTCCAGTTGCTGCATAGGAACATCTAAAACCATACCTATTCTTGAAGGTACTCCTTTTAAAAACCAGATATGGGAAACTGGTGTGGCTAATTTAATATGGCCCATTCTTTCTCTTCTGACGGCCGCTTTAGTCACTTCCACACCGCAACGATCACAGATAATACCTTTGTAACGAATTCTTTTATATTTTCCGCAATAACACTGATAATCTTTGGTAGGTCCAAATATTTTCTCGCAAAACAAGCCATCTTTTTCCGATTTCTGAGTTCGATAGTTGATGGTTTCCGGTTTTAAAACCTCGCCATGAGACCAATTCAAAACATCCTCCGGCGAAGCTAATTTTATTTTAATTGATTCTAAATCAGAAACTCTCATGAAAGTTTAAAATTATTTTTTATTAAGGTTTTTCTTTTGTTTCTTTGGTTTTCGTCTTTTGCTCTCGAATTTCTTCTTTAAGCTCCTCTTTAATTTCCACTCCCAAACCCAAAGCTTTTAACTCGCTGACCAAAAGGCTAAAAGAGGCTGGAATATTTGGAGCCTTGATTTCTTCCCCTTTTAAAATAGCTTCATAGGTCGCGGCTCTTCCGGAAATATCGTCGGATTTTATTGTTAGCATTTCCTGCAAGGTATGAGCTGCGCCGTATCCTTCCAAAGCCCAAACCTCCATTTCGCCAAATCTTTGACCGCCAAACTGAGCTTTACCTCCCAAGGGCTGCTGAGTAATTAAAGAATAAGGTCCGATACTTCTGGCGTGAATCTTATCCTCAACCATATGAATTAATTTCATCATATAAATGTAACCGATCGTGATTTTTGTTGGAAAAGGAAGACCGGTTCGGCCATCATATAAAGTTACTTTTCCGTCTTCAGACAACCCCGCCTTTTTCAACTCTTCTCTAATATCATTTTCAGTCGCGCCAGAAAGAGAAGGGGTTACGGCGTGATAACCAAGTTTTTCAACGGCCCAGCCCAAATGAGTTTCTAAAACTTGACCCAAATTCATTCTGGAAACAACGCTCAAGGGATTAATAATAACATCAACCGGTGTACCATCTTCCATAAAAGGCATATCTTCTACTGGTAAAACCTTAGAAATTACGCCTTTATTTCCATGGCGACCAGCTAGTTTATCTCCAGCCTGAACTTTTCTGATATTAGCTACTTCTACCTCAATTCTTTTGATGACACCGGGTTCTAACTTATATCCTGCTTCTCGAGAAAAAATCTTTACTCCAATCACTCTTCCTCTTTTGCCATGCTCCATCCGCAAAGAGGTATCTTTTACTTCTTTGGCTTTCTCGCCGAAAATTGCTCTTAACAATCTTTCCTCAGCAGTAAGTTCAGCCTCTCCCTTGGGCGAGATTTTACCAACCAAAATATCGTTAGGCTCGACCTCAGCTCCAATACTGACGATTCCTTCTTCATCCAAGTTTTTTAATTTTTCCTCAGAAACATTGGGAATATCATAAGTGGTCACTTCAGGACCCAGTTTTGTTTCTCTAACGTCACAGCTAAAATTCTCGAGGTAAATCGAACTATAAGCATCTCTTTTTACTAAGTTTTCAGAGATTAAAATAGCATCTTCAAAGTTTCCTCCTCGCCAAGGCATAAAAGCCACTAAAATGTTTTGACCCAAAGCCAAGTGTCCCTTAGCAATCGATCCACCGTCGCTTAAAACATCTCCCTTTTTAACCTTTTGCCCCTTTTCGACAATTGGCTTTTGGTCAAAACAAGTATATTGATTAGTTCTGACAAAACGCTTTAATTCGTAGTTTTGGATTTTTCCATTTTTGTCTTTTATTTTAATATGACTCGCGTCAATCTCAGCTACCAGGCCATCCTCTTCGGCAATAATGACTTGGCCAGAATCAACTGCCACTCTTCTTTCCATCCCAGTCATAACTAAAGGAGGCTCTGGTCTTAAAAGTGGTACTGATTGTCTCTGCATGTTTGAACCCATTTGGGCTCGGTTTGCATCATCATTTTGTAAAAATGGAATTAAAGAAGTAGCAATAGAAATTGATTGTTCTGGAGAGACATCAATATAATCAATTTCTTCTCTTTTAACTATACCTGGTTCACCCTTAATCCTAGCCTCCACAGTCTTGGTAAGAATATTGCCTTTTTGGTCAATGGGAATCGTACCTGAGCCAATATTATATCTTTCCTCTTCATAGGCGCTGAGATATTGAATCTCAGAAGTAATCTTTCCTTTATGGACTTTAAAATATGGCGTTTCCAAAAAGCCGTAGAGATTAACTCTGGCATAAGAAGCCATATGACCAACCAAACCAATATTCGGTCCTTCGGGGGTTTGAATTGGGCAAATTCGGCCATAGTGAGAAGGTTGGACGTCTCTGACTTCAAAGCCAGCTCTTTCTCTGGTTAAACCACCGGGTCCAGTGGCTGATAACCTTCTTTTGTGCTCTAATTCAGCTAAGGGATTTTCGTTATCCATAAATTGAGACATCTGGCTTGAGCTAAAAAATTCATTTATAACCGCCATCATTGGCCGAGGATTAACTAACTGAATGGGAGCCAAAGTGGCAATATCTAAAGTAGACATTCTATCTTTAATAATTCTTTCCATTCTCATTAATCCAATCCTTAATCTGTTAATTATTAATTCGTTTAGGGTCCTAACTCTTCGATTGCCCAGGTGATCAATTCTGTCTGGTTCAGCAGTTGGATTATTGTTGAGTCTAATTATTTCTCTAATAACGGCTATGATATCTTCAATTGTTAAAACTCTCTCTTTGATATCGACTTCTTTTTTATCTGATTTTTTTAATTCAGGAAGTCTTTGCCACATTCTCCATCTTCCCACTTTTGATAAATCGTATCTTTCAAAATTGGAAAACATATTGCCCAAAAATTCCTTGGCGGTATCAGCACTGGTCATATCGCCTGGTCTTAATCTTTGATAAATTTCAATTAGAGCTTCGGCCTGATTATGACTTTGGTCTTTTTTAAGAGTCTCGGCAACATAATCAATCTCTCCTTTGTTTACATCTTGAAATTTTTCTTTAATGGATTGGTCGTTATCAATACCAAAAGCCCGCAAAATCATCGTTGCGGGAATTTTTCTTTTTCTGTCGATTTTTAAACCGATGGCACCGGCGAAATCAGTTTCTAGCTCTAACCAAGCGCCGCGGTTGGGAATAATCTTGGCGCCAAAATAATTTTTACCGCTGATTCTCTCGGCGGTAAAAAATGCTCCCGGCGAACGAATCAGCTGGGAGATAATCACTCTTTCTACTCCATTAACGATAAAAGTCCCCCTTTCGCTCATTAAGGGAAAATTAGCCAAAAAAACTTCTTGCTCTTTTACCTCTTTGGTTTTGAGATTTACCAGTTTGGTTCTAACTCTTAAGGGTGCTTCGAAAGAGTCATTATTTTTCTTTGCCTCGAGACTTGATTTATAATTAGGTTCGCCAAGTTTGTAATCTAAAAAATAGAGCTCCAGTTCTTTTTTTGTATAATCTCTAATAGGGGAAACTTCCTGGAATAACTCTTTTAAATCGTTTTGCCAAAAAATATCCCAGCTCTCTCTCTGCAAACTTAGCAAATGAGGTAAAGGCAAGAAAACCTTTGCCTTGCCAAATTTTTGGATTTTTATTTCCTCCATGGAAAAAAAATAAAAAACTAAAACTTAAAAAACGCCCCAAATTGGGCTATTTCAGGGTAGCCTTTGATTTCTTTTCAGAAAAGATATCAAGTTCGTATGTTTTTAATTTTAGCGTTTCAAAAAAACTTGTCAAGTCTAATTTTATTTTTTTGGTTTCTTTTTAATTATTACTTTAAAACTATTTAGTAAATTTTGATGCTTTGGATTATTCCCAAAACTATAAAATTAATTATTAAATTTGCGCCACCGTAGCTAATAAAAGGCAGGTTAATCCCAATAATCGGTAAAATCCCAATGTTCATGCCGATATTAATAAAAATTTGAGAAATCAACAAAATAGCAGAGCCGGAAGCGAAAAGACGAGGAAAGTTTGACTGAGTAGAAAGAGCGATTTTTATTATTCGCCAAATTAAAATTGAAAAAAGAAAAAGTAAGACACTGACCCCTAAAAAACCCATTTCCTCAGCAATAGCCGCAAAAATAAAATCAGTCCGCGGTTCGGGTAAAAAACCGTATTGAGTTTGAGAACCTTGACCAATTCCTTTGCCAAAAAATCCTCCTGAACCAACGGCGATTTTTGACTGATTCTGACTCCAGCCTACTTTAAGAGAATCGGATAGTTGCGGTTTAATAAAACTTAAAATTCTTTCTTTTTGATAATCTTTTAAAGCAGTTGACCAAGCAATTGCCAAAATCAAAAAACTTAAAAGGACCAAAACTAAAAAATGACGCAATTTTATTCCCGAAATAATTAAAACACCAATCCAAAGAATAACCAAAATCAAAGCTGAACCTAAATTAGGTTGAAAAAAGATTAAAGCTGCCGGCAAAAAAACATAAAGGCCGGAAATTAAAATATGTCTGATTCTATACATTTCAATATGTCGGTTGGAAAAATATTTAGCCAGTAAAACAAGCAAAACAAGTTTTGTTATTTCGAATGGGTCGAAAGAGAGCGAACCGATTTTATACCAAGTTCTTGTTTTTCTAATCTCGGGTGCCAAAAAAAATAGACCAACCAATAAAACCAGACAAAGGAAATATAAAATTAAAATCAAATAAGGACTTTCTTTCAATATTCGCCAATCAAAAAAAGATATCAAAATCATCAGAAAAAAACCGATACCAAAAAAAACAAGCTGTTTTTTAAAAAAAGAAAAGTCGTTTTTACCAATCGAAGAACTGTATAAAGATAAAAGTCCAATGACTAAAAGTAAAATTGGAACTAAAATTAAAATCCAGTCCAAACGCCGGAATTGAGATAAAAAAGGCTTCATATTTATTTTTTAATCAAAGCCAGAAATTCTTTTTCTCTAATTATTTTTAAATTAAGTCTTCTGGCTTTCTCAAGCTTGGAACCCGGTTCCTTGCCAAAAACAACGTAATCTATCTTTTTGGAAACCGATTCATTGACATCACCCCCCAACTCTCGAATTTTTTCTTTGGCTCCTTCTCTAGAAATTGTTTCAAGAGCGCCGGTTAAGACAAAAGTTTTTCCTTTCAAGGGTTGATGAAGAGATTTTTTTTCTTTTTCAATTTCTACTCCAGATTTTACTAACTTTTCAATAAATTTTAAATTTCTTTTTTCTCGGAGAAAATCAAAAATTGATTTGGCAACCACCGGGCCAATATCCCTGATTTTTTGAAAATCCTCAAAGGAAGCGTTTTTTAATTTGACCAAGGAACCAAAATATTCAGCTAAATCTTGGGCAGTTTCTTGACCAATATTTCTAATTCCTAAGGCGTAAATAAATTTGGGAAAAGAAATTTTTTTTCTCGACTGGATAGATTCAACTAAATTCTGAGCTGATTTTTCCGCAAATCTCTCCAAGGGCAAAAGATCTCCTTCTTTTAAATTAAATAAATCAGCCGGATCGGAAACCAAACCTTCTTCAATTAATTTATCAATGATTTTCGGTCCCAGTCCGGTAATATCAAAAGCTCCCCTAGATACAAAATGATAGAAATATCTTCTTTGTTTAGCGAAACAATCGGGATTGGGACAACGCCACAGAGCCTCTCTCTGGGGTCTAATTAGTTCTGTCTGGCAAACTGGACAATTTTTGGGTATTTTAAATTCTTTCTCTTTTCCAGTTCTCAATTCGACCAAAACTTTCATTATGTCGGGAATAACATCCCCGGCTCGACCGACAACAGCCGTATCTCCAATTCTGACATCCAATCTTTTAATTTCATCTTCGTTGTGCAAGGTGGCTCGAGAAATGGTAACCCCGCCCACTTGGACTGGCTTCAAAATAGCCACCGGAGTAATGGCCCCCGTCCTGCCAACTTGAAGTTTGATATCTTCAATTGTTGTCGTCGCTTGCTTTAGAGGAAATTTAAAAGCGATTGCTCCCCGAGGCGCTTTTCCTACCACCCCCAATCTTTCAAAAATTTCGTTTTTATTAATAGTCACCACAATTCCATCGATTTCATAAGGTAGCCTTCCCCTGTTCCTATACCAAAAATCATGAAACTCAAGAACTTCGGCCAAGTTTTTGCAATATTTACTATATTTGTTGTTGGTTTTAAATCCTAAAATCTCCAAAATTTTATGCTCTTGGCAGTGGCTTTTTTGACCGAAATCAGAAATTAAATCATAAGTTGTAATCTCCAACCTTCTTTTAGCAGTAATTTTAGGGTCAAGCTGTCTGATGGAACCAGCGGCTAAATTTCGCGGGTTGGCAAAGGGAAGCTGACCAACTCTGGTCTGCTCTCGATTAACTGATTCAAAATCTTTCTTGGTAATTGTTGCTTCACCTCTCACCACTATTTCTTTTGGCTTTTTTTTCTTGATATTTTCCGATATTATTCTCCATCCCTCTTTTTCTAAATCTTTTTCTACTTCTTCAATTTCTCTTAACCTCAAAGGAATCGATTCTATTGTTTTCAAATTCTGAGTGACGTCTTCGCCGATTAAACCATCTCCTCTGGTCGAACCCAACTCAAAAATTCCTTCTTTGTAAATTAATTCTATGGCTAAACCATCCAATTTCGGCTCGCAGTAATAATCAATTTCTGCCCTATCGGCGTCTGGCAGAAGCTTTGAATTCCTTTCTAACCAATCTTCCATGTCTTCTTTGGAAAAAGCATCATTAAAAGAAAGCATGGGAGCGGGGTGCTTTACCTTTTCAAATTTTTCCAATGGCTTTCCACCTATTCTTTGGGTTGGTGAATCAGCGGTAATAAATTGAGGGTATTTTTGCTCTAAATCAAAAAGCTCTTTTTTTAAAGAATCCAAGGCGGACTCTGAAATCTCCTGTTTATCTAAAACATGATATAAATAGCGATGATGGTTTATCAGTTTTTTTAACTTCTCGATCCTTTTTTGAACTTCTGTTGAGTTCATATTTTATTTCTTTTTGGCAACAAAATCTGACTAAAAACTAGTTTAAACTTAAAAAAAAGAGTTTTTTAATTTTATTGACAATTAATATTTTATCTCAATCGCTCTTTTTGTTGCTTGGTAAGTACCGATTGCTTTTATACAGTAATTGAGTTCAACCGGGCAATCTTCTTGGCCGCCGGTTTTAACAAACACTTTATAGCTTGAACCGTTAGGCAACGTTCCAGAAATATTAGTAGGAGTACCAGCCATAGAAACCGCTTCAATGGCGCTGTCGGCGGCATAAAAAGCGGCTACCGAATGACCGACATCTTCCATTATCCTGATTTGTTGAACCAAAAAAACATTAAGGGCCAAACCCATGCCTAAAACCACTGTCATAATCAAAACAGCCAATAAAATAGATACTCCTTTTTGGGAAGAAAAATTAAAATTATTCTCCATAAATTAAAAACTTACATCTAAGTTTCTTTGAGAAACAGTAGTCTGAATTAGTATTTTTGGCTCTGCCTGTCCTCTCTTTTTGATTTCCAAAAATATTGTCACTTTCGGTTGAAGGTCATCGTCTTGGTCCTCGCCGGAAAGAATAAATTTAAGCTGACTAATCTCTAATTCCTCTGGCGTTAGGGACAGAGGAGCGCCAAGATTGTTTTCATTATTATCGGTTGATTTTTTCTCTACCAACTGACCGTTTGATAAAGAAAATTCTTGGCAAATATTGTTGTAGTTTAAAAATCTAATGACTGATTCTTTGTTTTGCGGATTTTCGTAGTTCTTTTTTGCTGAGATACAACTACCATCCAAATCTTTAGCCGCCATTCTTAAGGTTCGACTCAAGTATTCTAAATTATAGGAAGTATTGTTTATCATTTTATTCATCAGTAAAATCCTTCTTTGGCTTCGAACTGAAGAAATAAAAAAACCAGTTGGTCCTCCAATAATAATCGTAAAAAGCAAAACCCCTACCAAAACTTCAATTAAGGTGTAACCTTTATTCTCCATACCAATTTTGGATGCTTTCTGAAGCTTCAAAGTAATGATCCCGACCTTTTTCCGACCAATCAATTCTGACTGAAATATTAATTTTTTCCGGATCAATATCAGCGTCCAAATTTTCTTTTTGAATATTAATTTTTCTTTTGAAATGGGTAGCGGTACCAAAAGAATAGCTGTAAAAGCCGTTGGAATCAATATTTAAAAAAGCGCCGTTGTATTGTTTTCCAGTCTGTCGGCAGTATAATCGGCTTGCCAATCGCCTTCTGGGATATAATCGTCCCATTTGACATTGGGGTCTCCTCTACTGGCCAACCAAGCACTATCGCGCATATTTCTGATAATTTCAATTCCTTCTTGGGCTAAATAAGCGGCAATCAACTTGTCTTTTATCACAGGCGTAGCTGAAAGAGTCTGCTGAATCAAAGCAAAAGCGGCTCCTGTCCCAACGACCATAATAAAAACAGCAATAATTACTTCTAATAAAGTGAAACCTTTTCTTTTCATTTTTTAATAAAAATTTTATTGACGAACATCAACCAAACCGGCTTTGTTTATATAAACGGTTTTGGTTTTTAAAGAATCGGAGGTCAAGGCTAAAATAATTGTGGCATCCGTCAAATTAGATTCGCCACCAATTGTTATCTTCGGGTCTGGCGGACTGAAATTTACACTTAAGGGTGAAAGGGAAATTTGTTTGATATAAATTCCGGTTTCTAGGTTAAAGGTTTCTATCTTTACGTCATTGCCACTGTCATATTTTCCATTTCCCGTAGCTGGAGAGCCAGGATAAGTATCGGCGTAAATAAAATAAGAATTGGTTGACTGTTCTAAATAAAGGCCGTAACCAAAAGGCACTTTTCCGCCACAAGGTTGGCATTCTTTAGCTGAAATTGCCAAATTTTGAGTGTTTCTTATGTCTTGAGCTAATTTATTAGCTGCCCTTAAAAGAGCCATATCTTTTTGTCCTTTTCGGTAATTAACCAGATAAATTGAAGAAATTAAACTAATAATAAAAATTACAACCAGCAATTCTACTATGGTAAAACCTTTGACTTTCATATAAATCTCTTTTTATATTCTAACAAAAAAAACTTAAAAATTCTACCAGTTGCTTAAATTTCATCTTTGTTGATAAATTGGCGTATCAAGCTAAATAATTTTTCCATTTGGTAGAGATTGTGTAAGGTGGCTAAAAATAATGCCGAAACTTCTTTTTGGCGAAATAAATGATGTAAATAAGCTCTTGAAAAATTCTGACAGGAAAAGCAAAAACAGTTTTTGGTCAGTCGATTCAAGTCTTGGTGGAATCTGTTTTTTTTGATATCGAAAATCAACTGAGAGGTTTTTAATTTTTTCTTGATTATTTCTTTCAAAGAGAAATCCAGAATCCGATATAGTTTCCCCTCCCTGGCGAAACGAGTAGGTTCAACGCAGTCAAAACTATCAATTCCCAAAGGAATCATATTTAAAATATCATCCACCTCGCCTACACCCAAGAGATGTAGAGGTTTTTCTCTGGGTAAATAACTAATTGCCCATTTTACCGCCTTTTGCATTTCTTTTTTTGGCTCGCCAACCGAGACGCCACCGATGGCCAAACCATCAACCTCTCTTTGGCCGACAAATTTAGCTGAAGACTCTCTCAGGTCTTTAAAAATCCCGCCCTGAACAATACCGAATAAAAATTGGCGGTGCGATTTTGATTTTAATTTTTTAAAAGTCTCTATTGATTTTAAAAGCCAGAGGTTGGTTCTCTCCAAAGACCTTAAAGCTTTCTCTCTGGTGACAGGATAAGAAAGACATTCATCAAAAGCCATAATAATATCAGCTCCTATTTTTATTTGATACTGAATGGCCTTTTCGGGACTGAAAAAAATATCACGGCCGTCAACCAAAGAACGAAACATCACTCCTTCTTTGGTAATTTTTAAAACCAAAACTTGCTCTTTGTCTCTTAAATAAGCTTTTTTCTTTTGGGCCAGAGAAAAAACCTGAAAACCGCCCGAATCAGACATCAGAGGAAAATTAATCTTAGAAAAATTATGAATACCGCCTGCCTTCTCGATAACCTCAAAACCAGGAGAATTAACCAAGTGATAATTATTAACAAAGGCGATTTGAAGAGGAACTTCTTTTAACAATTGAGGCGGCAAGGCTTTGATGGTGCCTTGGGTGGCTACCGGCACAAAAGCCGGAGTCAAAACTGTGCCGTGAGAGGTCGTTATTTTTCCTGTTCGGGCTTTTGATTTTTTTGATTGATGAATAATCTCAAAAAATTTTTTCATTACTTAATTAGAAAAATTCTGAAATAAAAATCAATTAATTTTTGGCTGAAAAATAAAGCCAAAAAGGTGCCCAAAACCAAAAAAGGGCCGAAGGGAATTTCTGACTTTAAACCTTTTTTACCCAGAAAAATCAATATCAATCCGACCACGGCACCAATAAAAAAAGTCGAATACAAAGCGACCAAAATAGAGGGGTAACCTAAAAACAAACCCATCAAAAAAACTATCAGAACGTCGCCCCACCCCATCCATTTTCCTTTGGAAAACAGAATGATTGCTCCAAAAGAAGCGGCAGCCAAAACTGCACTGAAGATAGCGTTAGAAATTAAAAATTGGAAATTAAAAACCAGTCGCCAAAAAAGAGTAATCAAAATTGCCGGATAAATTATCTCATCGGGAACAAGGTAATGCTTCAAGTCAAAAATAAAAATTAAAATTAAAAAAAAGCCGATAATAAAATTGAGTATTAAGGACTGAAAAATAAAAATTAAAAGGAAAACTAAGCCGGTAGCTATTTCAACCAGAGGATATTGCCAAGAAATTTTTTTCTGGCAATATCGGCATTTTCCTCTCAAGACTAAAAAACTTAAAAGAGGAATCAGGTCTTCAAAAGAAAGAGTCTGCCGGCAATAGGGGCAATAAGACCTGCCTTTCAAAAAACTTTCTCCCTTTTCTAAACGATAAATGATGCAGTTTAAAAAAGAACCCAAAAATGTCCCCAAGGCAAAAATAAAAAAATAAATGAAAAGTTGCATTTTTTTTATTTTAGCATTTAAAGGACTAAATAAAAACTGGCGAGATAAAATCTCACCAGTTAAATCAGCAAAAACTAAGAATTCTCTTTTTACCAAGCGCAAGTACAATCTGTCGGACAAGTAACCACTGCTTTTACTCCTTTCTGAGTGGCAACAAAACATCCTCCGCCTTCAAGTTTGGCATACATACAATACCATTGGCCAACAGGAATACTACCGCAAACTCCAGTATTATCTACCCAGGTATAAGGATTAGTAGTTGGCTGAGGGTCAGCAGGAAGAGCACTTAGATATTGCCCATTAGTAGTGCAAATCTTAGCCGGCATAGCAGCCGACTTTATGTAAGCCTCAGCATCTCCGCATTCAGCCGCCGAATCATCATAAGCCATCTCCATTGCTGCTGAAACTTGCCTGATATCTGATTGCCTTCTGGCGTCTCTGGCTTTCTTTCTGGCTCCACCCATTGATACCAAGACAATACCGGCCAAAATTCCAATAATAGCAATAACCACCAACAACTCAATTAACGTAAAACCCTTTTTTTGCATATTATTTATTAATTATAATTGTTTACCCGCTAAACTTTGGGGTAATTTATTTCCGACCTTTAAATAACTAAAAATCAGGGCAAGCTTTAGAAGTATTTTGACCGCAACCTTTTTGGCTGCAATAAAAATAACTACCAGTGGAAACTTCTGACTGAGCCAGAACGCAAAATTTTGTATTCGACCCACCATCATACCATTCATAAATGGTTCTGCCGTTAGAAGAAG
>Ga0172362_10002699_pt1 | contig 15351 bp, 11 predicted proteins | sample LakKivs1_kivu2a2_FD_114534 | JGI IMG/M metagenome (GOLD analysis project Ga0172362, IMG submission 114534) | Sediment microbial communities from Lake Kivu, Rwanda - Sediment s1_kivu2a2 | ecosystem: Environmental > Aquatic > Freshwater > Lake > Sediment | place: Rwanda: Western Province, Lake...
CTCGATAAACTTCGCGGCCTTCTTGATCATGCCGGGGTGGCCGTCGTAGCTCGGCTGATAGGACCGGATAAAGACCTCCTCGGGCCACACAAACTCGGCCTTGGCGTTCTGCACGTCGACCGGAAGATCAATCACCACCGGTCCAGGCCGGCCGGTGGAAGCGATATAGAAGGCCTCGCGCACCGTGCGGGCCAATTCTCTGACGTCCTTGACGAGATAATTGTGTTTGGTGATGGGCCGCGTGATCCCCGTCACGTCCGATTCCTGAAAGGCGTCGTTGCCGATGAGCTGGGTCTTCACCTGTCCCGTTATCGCCACGATGGGGATGGAGTCCATGTAGGCCGTCGCGATGCCGGTCACGAGGTTCGTCGCGCCGGGACCCGACGTCGACATGCACACCCCGACCTTGCCCGTGGCGCGCGCGTAGCCGTCGGCGGCGTGGGCCGCGCCCTGCTCGTGGCGCGTCAAGATGAACTTGACCTTCGCGTCGTAGAGGACGTCGAAGACGGGCAGCATCACGCCGCCGGGATAGCCGAAGATCAACTCCGCGCCTTCGCGTATCAGGCACTCGATCAATATTTGCGCACCGCTCATCATCGCCACGGTTCACCGCCTATGCGATATGCCGGAGGGTGGCTTCTCCTGTGGCAGACAATGGAACATCCCGCCGAAACAGGATATTCCACAGAGGGGGATCAGAAGTTTTTCGGCAAACGTCTGCGAGGAATTGCATTTTTGCCGTAGCGACACGGGTCAATGGAGCGTAACGGCAAAAATGCAAACCGAAGCAGACGCCGAATTACTTCGTCTGACACAGGAGAAGCCTCCCTCCGGGTACAAGTCATGTCCTCAGCACCGCGCCCTGGTCCGCCGAGGTGACCATGCGGGCGTAGCGGGCGAGGTAACCGCCCGTCACGCGCGTCGGTGGCGCCGGCACCTTCTTCAGCCTCGATTTTAACGCTTTTTCGGCGATTTTCAACCCTAATTTCCGTCGAGGAATGTCGATCTCGATCGTGTCGCCCTCCCGCACGGCCGCAATGGGGCCGCCTACGCTCGCCTCCGGCGCCACGTGGCCGATGCAGCAGCCGTGGGTGCCGCCCGAAAAACGGCCGTCCGTGATGAGGGCCACGCTGTCCGCGAGGCCCATGCCTACGATCGCCGCGGTCGGCGCCAGCATCTCGCGCATCCCCGGCCCGCCCTGCGGCCCCTCGTAACGGATGACGACGCAGTCGCCGTCCTTGATCTGGCCGCCCAGGATCGCCTTCTGCGCGTCCTCTTCGCAGTCGAAGACCCGCGCGCGGCCGCGGAAACGCATCATCTTGGCGCTCACCGCGGACTGCTTGACGACAGCCCCCTTGGGCGCCAGGTTGCCGTACAGGACGGCGATGCCGCCCTCCTCGTGGTAGGCGTTGTCCATGGAGCGGATCACCTCGGGATCGCTGATGACGGCCTCGTCCGCGATGCGGTGGGTCGTCTTGCCGCTGGCCGTCGGCGCGTTCTTGATCTTGGGCCGGATCGCCTTCAAGACCGCGGGGATGCCGCCGGCCGCGTCGAGGTCCTCCATGAAGTGCGTACCGCCCGGCAGGAGACTGGCCACGTGCGGCGTCTCCTTGCTCAAGCGGTCGAAGTCTTTGAGTTTCAGGTCGACCTCTGCCTCGCGGGCGATGGCCAAGAGGTGCAGCACGGTGTTGGTCGAGCCGCCGAGCGCCAGGTCGATGCGGATGCCGTTTTCAAAGGCGTCGCGCGTCATGAGCTGACGCGCCGTCACGCCCCCTTTGACCAATTCCACGATACGCTCGCCCGACTCCTCGGCGATGCGTCGCTTGCGCGCCGAGACGGCGAGGGCGGTCGCGCACCCGGGCAACGACAGACCCATCGCCTCGGTGATGCAGGCCATGGTGTTGGCGGTGTAGAGCCCCTGGCAGGCGCCGGCGCCGGGGCAGGACTCCATCTCAAAACACTCGAGTTCGCGCTCATTGATCTCGCCGCGCCGGAAACGGCCCACCGTCTCAAAGGCGTCGCCGACGAGCGAGAGGCGCTTGCCTTTATAGCGGCCGGCGAGCATCGGGCCGGCGGTCACGACGACCGCCGGAATGTCGAGGCGCGCCGCTGCCATAAGCATGCCGGGCGTGATCTTGTCGCAGTTGGTCAGGCAGACGAACCCGTCGAGGGCGTGGGCGTTGACAAACGCCTCCACCGAGTCGGCGATGAGCTCGCGCAGGGCCAAGGGATAGCGCATCCCCGGATGCCCCATGGCGATGCCGTCGCAGATGCCCGGTATGCCGAAAAAGAAGGGCACGCCGCCGCCCGCGCAGACGCCGCGCTCGATAAAGCGCTCCAGCTCGCGCATGCCGATGTGGCCGGGGATGATGTCCGTGAAGCTCGTCGCCACCGCGATGAACGGCCGGCCCATCTCCTTCTTCGTAATACCGGTCGCGTGCAGCAGCGCCCGGTGCGGCACCCGCTCCACACCCTTCTTGATGGCATCGGATCTCATGGTCGTTCTCCTGTGCTCTCGGTAAGCCTTTTATTAAAACGGTAGCCCTTTGAAGTCCTCTCGCCGCATGGGGTCGTTCTGGCCCCCCGCGCCCCCTTGGGGAACCCTCCCGTGGTTCCCCCCGGCCCCGTTTAAAGCAGGGGTCCCCCCTCCGCTACGGGGGTCTGCGAACGACCCCATGCGGCGAGAGGACAGTCAAGTCCTGGGGTCGCGCCGCTCCCTCCTATCAGCCCCCATGCCCGCTGCGCCGCATGAGAGGGCGGGCAGGGGGTTAAATTCGTCCGACAAACTTACGTTCGCAGCCCCTGCGGGGCTGCTCCGTAAGTTTGGGACTCATTTAATCGTCGCCCTCGAAGTGTTCGGCCTTCTTGTCGTGGGTCAGGTCGAAGGTCCTCTTGGCCTTCGGCGGCTTCACGTATTGCCGGACGAGGTCGGCCGTGTTCCTGATATTCAGCTGGTCAAAGAGAAAGGCAAACTTCCCCTCCACCTCGGCGGCGATCTTTTCGCGGTCCTTCAATCCCATGATGTCCGCCTTGAAAGGCCCGAGCGCCTTCTTGCGCGCCTTATAAAAAAACTGCTCGTCGGTCATGCCCTCCTTGCGCTCGGACGCGGCGTTGAACGTGAGCCACGCGTACATCTTCTCGTGCAGCGCGGCCGGGAAGAGGGCGCTGTCGTACACCATGTTCTGAAACTCTGTGGCCAGGTGCACCTCGACGGTGTCATACGACGGGAACTTGTGGAACTCGTCGGCCGGCAGGGTCGAGGCGCCGTGCTGGACGGAGCCGGCCATCTTGTATTCGCGCTTGCAGACCTCGGAGATGCTCTTCAAGACGTCGAAGTCGAGCTTGACCTTCGCGATCGACCCGTTGGCCAGGACCGTGCCGCCGTGGCTCGTCCCGGTCTGCACGCTGATCTTGCTTATCCCTTCCATCCCTTCCGGGAGTTTCGCCTGATACTGCTTCATGAAGGCGCTCAGGTCGGCGGGTGTCGAGTTCTGACTGCCGACCTCGCCGATCTCCCCGCCCACGGAGATGACCACGCCCTCAGGCTCGAGGCCGCGGATATACTGCGTCAGCTCGGCGCAGATGGCGGCGTTGACCTCCTGCTGCTCCTCCAGACTCTCCTTGGAGAGATCCACCACCGTCGAGCTGTCGATGTCAATGTTATAAAAGCCGGCGTCAATGGATTCCTTGATGAGTTTCTTAAGGGCTTCAAGCTCCGTCCCGGGGTCCTTCGCGTAACTTTTGGCGTTTACCTGAAAGTGGTCACCCTGGATGAAGACAGGGTCGTCGTAGCCCTCGCGCACCGCCGCGGCCAAGACCACCGTCGTGTATTCGAGCGGCTTCTGGTCGGTGTAGCCCATCTCGGAGCGGGCGATCTCAAAGATGAAGGCGCCGGCGTTGATCTCCAAGGCGCAGCGGAAGACCGCCCGCGCCAGGTCATACGTCAGGGTGCGCAGGTTCATCGCCGGGACGGTGAAACCGCCGACCGAACCCTTGCCGCGCGCCCGGTACAGGCCGTTTATGGAGGCCGGCACGCATCCGGTCTCCGCGGCAGCGTGCCAGATGGCGTTGACCGCCTCCTCTTTCTTCTTCGCGTCCTTGCCGACGACGACGTCAAGCACGAGCGCGTCCATGCTGCCTTGTTTCACCGTTTTACCTCGCTTTCCTTCACTTACCTTCCCTGAAAGCGCCCCGAGTCACCTCTCTTGCCTTCCCCTTGACTCGGGACGATCAGCCGCTACATCTTTTCCTTCGCTAACCTTCCCGAAAGCGCCCCTGCACGCAACTCTCTAACCTTACTGCGTGCAAGGGCAAGCATCCTCACTCACCTTACTGTGTGCAGGGACGAACAATTACGTTATGCCCAGCTTATGTCAGGATCTTGATAAGCGCCAGATCCTCCTGCGCGTCCAGGTGATACGGCTTGACGGCCTCTTCGAGGTCCACGACGTGGATCTTGTCGCAACGGATCCCCGCCGCCTTGCTGCGCTCCCCTTTCAAAAGCAGATCGACCGCCGCCGAACCGAGGCGCCCTCCGAGGATCCTGTCCTCGGCCGTGGGCCGGCCGCCGCGCTGGATGTGACCCAGGACCACGACGCGCGTCTCGAGGTCCGTCTCCTGCGTGATGCGCTGGGCCAATTCATGGGCCGAGATCGCGCCCTCAGCCACGATAATGATCCAGCTGGCCTTGCCGCGGATATAGCCCTCGGTGATCTCGCGGCAGAAGGGGCCCATGTCGGTCTTGACCTCGGGGATCAACACCTGTTCCGCCCCGCCGGCGAGCGCGGCTTTAAGCGCAAGGAACCCGCAGTTGCGTCCCATCACCTCGACGACAAAGACCCGCTCCATCGCGTTGACCGTGTCCTTGATCTTGTCGATGGCGTCCAGCGCCGTCTCGACCGCCGTGTCCGAGCCGATGGTGCGGTCCGTGCCGTTTAAGTCATTGTCGATCGTCCCCGGCACGCCGACGCACGCAATACCCCATTGGCGCGCGAGCGCCACCGCGCCGCGGTAAGTGCCGTCCCCGCCGATCAGGACCAGGCCCTCGATGCCGTGGCGCTTCAGGACCTCGACGCCGCGCTTCTGGCCGTCCTCCGTCATGAAATCGGGGCAGCGCGAGGTCTTCAGGATCGTGCCTCCCTGGCCGAGGATGTTGGAGACGGAGCGGTGCGACAGCTCCTTGATTTCGTCGTTGAGCAACCCGCTGAAACCGCGCATGATCCCGAAGACATTGAGCTTGCGGGCGCAACCCGTGCGCACGACCGAACGGATGGCCGCGTTCATGCCGGGGGCGTCACCGCCGCTCGTCAAGACACCAATGTTCTTCATGCCGACCTTTTCACGCGGCCGCTGCCGCGCGGCGCTTCTGGATCGCCCTGATGACGACGACGATCACGAATATCAACCCTGCAAGACGCAAAAGCGTCCCGAGGTGCCTGTAGACCTTCAGATACCGGAACGAGACCCAGGGACTCTCTTTTTCCGTGATGAGAAGCTTTGAGAAAGTGAACAGGCGGCCCTGCTCGGGCACGTTGATCTTGATGGGCATCATGCCGGCGATCTTGCCGACCTCCTCCCTCAGGGACTCCAGGGGAATGCCCGGAGCGTACTGCTCCCCAAGGGCAATCTGTTGGGCGCTCTCGCGCATGCGCGCCTCTTTGTCCATCGTGCCCCATGCCGCGACCTGCTCATCCGCCTTCATGACGCGTCTGAGCGGCCCGGCCTGCCGCACCATCAGCGGTGCCCCCTCTCTCTCCGCACGACGCCGCCGGACATCGCCGCCAAAATTGAAGTAGCGGTAATCCCAGGGCAGATACACGGCCCAGACGAGTTCGCTCGTCGGCAGGTCGGCCTTGGGCAGGCGCAGCTGCGAGGCCCCGGTCAGGCCCATCTTGGGGGCCTCGTCCAGATACACGATCTCGACGGGGAACTGCGCCAGGCTCTCCCCCTGCGACTGCGACTTCTCGAGGGGCACCAGGACGCTGCCATTCTCGTCCTTTGCCGGCTTGACCGGCTGGCCCGACACAAAGACGCTCCACACGGTCGCCTTCGCCGGAAGGTTCAGGCGCAGGAACTGTTTGACGTTATTGCGCACCTTGTAGACGGCCTTGGTCAGGACCTTGCCCTCCTCGGTCTGGAGCGTCACCGCCTCCAGGGCGTCGACGGCCGCGACAAGGACCGGCAGCTCTTCGTGCCGCGTCACCTTGACGGCGATGCGGAACGGATGGCCGAGATACTTAAAGGCCAACAGCACAGGGTTACGCGAGCTGCGCCAGATGGACATCGGCAGTTCCCTGACGTCGATCAGGCTGACGTGTTCGACGGCGTCCACGGCCAGCTCGACGTTGGTCGCCGCAGCCAGGCCCACGTAACCGGTCTCCCGCTCCACACCCAAGACCCGGGCGCTCGGGACCTCGGCCACGACCGACCCCTCACCGATCTTGCTCTCGTAGGTGAGGCTCAACACATAATTGCCCTTCACGCCGAAATTCAGGTAGACATCCACGTACTGGAGCCCCCCCTCCTTGGTGATCTTCCAGTCACGCAGGTTCGAGCCCTGGACGTCTAGGATGTCCACGTCTTGCGGCAGGGCCACGCGCAGGTTCGAGATCTCCGCCTGCAGAATGGAAAGGTTCAGCGTCGTCTGCGCGCGGATGAGCCCCTCTCCGACGGAGGCGTACGTCTGGGAGTCCGCGTAGACCTTGGGCTCCAGCTTGACCGGCGCGATGGTCTCCTTGGGCAGGGCCTTGGTCCAGCGCACGGAGATGGAATTGGTGTTGGGCATCACCGCCCACGCCACGGTCTTGTTCGCGTCCCTCTTCAGCTCCGTCTTGATGGAGGGCTCCACGAATATCTCGACCTCCGTCTCGGGCATCGTGAACTCGAATTGGGAGATGGGCGCCGGCAGGATCTGGAAGTTGAAACTGCCCGGCCCATTCTCGCGTTCGCGCGAGGCCTTGATGAGGAACTCGAGGTCCAGGTCATAGCGGCCCGGCTTGTCGATGACGAGGTAGTACCGGCCGCCCTCCTCGAAGATGAAGGAGGCGCCCCGATTGACCGAGACGTCGACCAACCCGACGCTGCTGCTGACGATGGGGATGTGCGTCCGGACCTTGCTGAACACCTCGAAGACGACGTTGCCCGCGACGGTCACGACGTCTTCGTCGATGGAGGCGTTGTAGTTCGTCTTGTAGATGGCGTAAGGCGAATAGAGGCGGGTCGGGGCGGACGCGTTGACGGCCGACGCATCGGCGACGACCTCGGGCCGGGCCCCGCGGTACACGGTCGCCTGGACCGCCTCCTGCTCGTTGACGTCTGGGCCGCCCTGGGCATAATTGCCCTCATCATAATAGGGTTCATACTGCATCGAGGTATCGGGCGAGACCGCCTGCTGGAACTGGATGTTCGCCCCCTTGTTCATGAGCTGGGTCTGGATCTTTTCCTTGAGGCCGCCTCCGACGACCCGCGTCGCCGGGGACCCCAGGACGAACACAGAAATGACCGCAACGACAAGACGATGCCTTTTCATGCGCCCCCTCCTCTTCCAGAAACCCCGCGTGAGACACATAGGTCCGACCTATCTGTCTCAATTTCGGAGCCAAAAAGGTCCGACCTTTGTCTCATTTTCATGTGCCGAGCTCCCAGGTGGCCAAATACTTGGCCTGTTCCGGGGTCAGCCTGTCTATCTTGACGCCCATCGAGGCGAGCTTGAGCTCGGCGATGGACCTATCGATCCTCTCGGGGACCTTGTAGACGCGGCGGTCCAGCGACCCCGCGTTTTTCTTCATAAACTCCGAGCAGAGCGCCTGGTTGGCGAAGCTCATGTCCATGACCTGGGCCGGGTGGCCCTCGGCGGCGGCCAGGTTGATGAGCCGGCCCTCGGCCAAAAGGTAGATGCGGCGGCCGTCCTTCTGGACGAACTCCTCGACGAAGTCACGGGTCGCGCCCCTCTTCTTGCTCAATCTCTTCAGGCCCGGGATGTCGATCTCGACGTTGAAGTGGCCGGAGTTGCAGACGATGGCCTTGTCCTTCATCAGCCGGAAGTGCTCGGGCCGGATGACGTTGATGTCACCCGTGAGCGTCACGAAAATATCGCCTGTCTTCGCGGCCCGGGCGATGGGCATCACCCGGAAACCGTCCATCAGCGCTTCGAGCGCCTTGAAGGGGTCGACCTCGACGATGATGACGTTGGCGCCCAAGCCCTTGGCGCGCATGGCCGCACCGCGGCCGCACCAGCCGTAGCCGCAGACGACGAAGTCCGTGCCGGCGATCAGCTTGTTCGTGGCGCGGATGATGCCGTCGACCGTGGACTGGCCCGTGCCGTAGCGGTTGTCAAAAAGGTACTTGGTCCGGGCGTCGTTGACGGCGATGATCGGGTACTCGAGCGCGCCGTCCTTTTCCATCGCGCGCAGGCGGATGACGCCCGTCGTCGTCTCCTCCGTGCCGCCGGCCGGATACGGCCCCTTCTTCTTGTGGATCGTCGAGACGAGGTCCGCGCCGTCGTCCATGGTGAGGTCCGGCCGCAACGCCAGGGCCGCCTCAATATGCCTGTAATACGTCTTGTGGTCCTCGCCCTTGGTCGCGAAGACGGGGATCTTGTCGTCCTGGACCAGGGAGGCCGCGACGTCGTCCTGGGTCGAGAGGGGGTTGGAGGCGCACAGCACCACGGCGGCGCCGCCGGCCTTCAAGGTCCGCATCAAGACAGCGGTCTCGCTCGTCACGTGCAGACAGCAGGCGATCTTCGTTCCCGCGAGCGGCCTCTGGCGCCGGAAGCGCTCCTGAATGAGGGTGAGCACCGGCATATTGTCGCTCGCCCACTCGATGCGCCGCTTGCCCTTGCCGGCCAACTTGAGACTCTTGACGTCGTAACGCAATTTGCCTCCTTTATGTTCAGCCCGCCGCGGCCTTCTTCAGTTCTTCGGTCTTATCCGTCTTCTCCCACGTGAAGCCCTCCTCCGACCGACCGAAGTGGCCGTAACAGGCCGTGGCCTGGTACTTGGGCTTCAAGAGGTCCAAGGCCTTGATGGTGCCGCGCGGCGTCAGGTCAAAGATCTTCGGGATCGCCTTCTCCAGGGCCTCGTCGGATACCGTCCCCGTCCCGAAGGTGTCGACGTAGAGGTTCACGGGTTCGGCCTTGCCGATGCAGTACGCCAACTCCATGAAGCACTTCTTCGCGAGTTTGGCCGCCACGATGTTCTTGGCGATGTAGCGCGCCATGTAGGTCGCCGAGCGGTCCACCTTCGTCGGATCCTTGCCGGAGAAGGCGCCGCCGCCGTGCGAGGTGACGCCGCCGTAGGTGTCGACGACAATCTTGCGGCCTGTCATGCCGGTGTCCGACTGCGGCCCGCCAACCACGAACTTGCCCGTCTCATTCACGAAGTACTGGGTCTTGGGGTGGGCGAGCCCCTCCAAGACGGGTCCGGCGATGACCCGGATCATCTCCTCGCGGGCCTCCTTCGAGATGCGCTTGCCGCTCGCATCCAGGACGTCCGGCGTGTGTTGGCACGCCAGGACCACGTTGTCGACGCGCTTCGGCACGCCCTGGGCGTCGTAGCAGACGGTGACCTGCGACTTGCAGTCCGGCCCCAGGTACTTGAGCGTGCCGGCCTTGCGGACCTCGGCCACGCGCCGGACCAGCCGGTGGGCGAGCATGATGGGCAGGGGCATCAGTTCGGGGGTCTCGTCGCAGGCGTAGCCGACCATGATCCCCTGGTCTCCCGCCCCGCCGGCGTCGACCCCCTGCGCAATGTCCTGGGACTGCCTGTTGATGGCGTTCAGGATCGCGCAGGTGTGGAAGTCGAAACCGTACTTGGGGTGCGTATAGCCGATGCCCTCGAGGAGCCGGCGCACCAACGCAGGGACGTCGACGTACGTCGTCGTCGTGATCTCGCCGCCGACGATGATGAGCCCCATCGTGATGTAGGTCTCACAGGCGACGCGGCCCTTGGGGTCGTAGCGCAACACCGCATCCAACACCGCGTCGGAGATCTGGTCGCAGACCTTGTCCGGATGCCCCTCACCCACCGACTCCGACGCAAAAAAGTATTCCCGTGACCTCATGTTGCCTCCTCTTGCCTTCCCGCAAAATGTCCCGTAGCGCCCGCCGTTATCTTCCCGCGATACGGGACCCATAGATCCCATTGACTCTGGCGAACCTCTCCTGCCGCGTCAGATCTTCCCGTTGTAGAGCGCCAACACCTCTTTGTACGAATCCAGGTGGCCGATGTCAAACCAGTGGCCGCGGCGGATGACAAAACCGCTGACGCCGGTCCTCTCCATCAGCCACTTGATGTAGTTGCCGGGCGCGTCGTGGGACGTGTCCCGGTCCCTGATATAACTCTTCAGGTAAGCCAGCGACGCCGCCGGAAAATAATAAAGGCACGTCGCCACGAGCGTCGACCTCGGCCGCGGGGGCTTCTCCTCGAACGACGTCACCCGGCCGGCCCGGTCCACGGCCGCGACCCCGAAGCGCCGCGCCACGGCCCTGTCATGGATGTCGAAGAGCCCCAGGGAGACGCGCGGGCGGTGGGCCTCGGCGAACCTCAGGAAGCGCGCCACCCCGACGTCGAAGAGGTTGTCCCCGCCGACGACGATGAGGTCTGAGGCGATCTTCCTTCTGCTGACGGCAAAGGCCATGTCGCCGATGGCGCCCAGCCGGTCCCTGTTGGAGAGCGTCCCATCGTCGAGGACGGTGACGGTAATCCGCGCGCGGCAAAGCCCCGCCCACGCCACAAAGTCGGCGGCATACTTGCCGTTCGTCACCACGACGATCTCGTCGACGCGGCCGCAGGCGACCAGATCCTCAACGATAAAATCGATGACGGTCCGGCGGCCCGTGACCTGCAGCAGCGGCTTGGGGATGTTGAGCGTCAGCGGGTACAGGCGCGTCGCGTAGCCCGCCGCCAGGATCACGGCCTTGATCTTTTTGTCTCGTTGTGCCGTCACGGCTGTTGACAGATGCGCCCGCTGTCGTGCGACCGCGGGGCGAAATCCCGCCTACGTCAAGGACGGGGGACGGGATAGATATCCGGGAGGGCCTCCCGCAGCTTCGCCTTCAGAAAGTCGTCAACCTCGAGGCCCGTCGTCAGCGTCAGCGCTTCCTCGGCGATGCGGCGCGCCTGGTCCCGCGTGACGCTGCGGATGATGTTCTTGATCTCCAAGATCGAAACGGACGGCATGCTGAACTCGTCAAGGTCCAGGCCCAGAAGGAGGATGGCGATCTCCGGCTCACTCGACATCTCGCCGCACATCGCGACGCGGATGCCAGCACGGTGGCCTGACTCAATGACGCCCTTGATGAGCTTCAAGACCGCGGGGTGCGTCGGCTCATAGAGGTAGGCGATCTTTTCATTTATCCGGTCCACCGCCAAGGAATACTGGATGAGGTCGTTGGTGCCGATGCTGAAGAACGCCGACTCCCCGGCGAGCACGTCGCACGTCAGGGCGGCCGAAGGCACCTCGATCATGGCCCCGACCTCGATCTGCATGTTGAAAGGAACGTTCGCCCTCCGCAGTTCCCCCTTCGCCTCCTCGACGAGCGCCTTGGCCTGGCGCATCTCCTCGATCCCCGAGATCATCGGGAACATGATCTTGAGGTTGCCGTGGGCCGAGGCGCGCAGGATGGCGCGCAGCTGCGTCTTGAAGATGTCCGGCCGCGCGAGGCAAAAACGGATGGCGCGCCACCCCATGAAGGGCGACATGTCCTTGGGGAACTGGAAGCTCGAGACGAACTTGTCGCCGCCGAGGTCGAGCGTGCGGATGACGACGGGACGCTCCTTAAAAGAGTCGGCCAGCTGTTTGTACGCCTCGTACTGCTCATCCTCCGTCGGGAGGTCCTTGCGGTTCATGTAAAAATATTCCGTGCGGTAGAGCCCCACGCCGTCCGCCCCGTGCTGGAGGACCGAGGCGACCTCCTCGGGAAACTCGATGTTCGCCGAGAGCATGACGCGCGTGCCGTCCTTGGTTTCGGCAGGCAGGTCCTTTAAGGTCGTCAGGACCTGCGAGATGCCGCGGATCTTCTCTTCCTGGATCTGATATTTCTTCAGCGTCTCCTCGTCCGGCGCCACGATGACGACGCCCGAGGACCCGTCGACAATCAAGGGATCGCCGTTCTTGATCTGGGTGGTGCCGCTCTCCAGGCCCACCACGGCGGGGATCTCCAGGGCCTTGGCCATGATCGCCGTGTGCGACGTCTTGCCGCCGATGTCGGTCACGAAGGCCATGACCTTGTTCTTGTGCATGGAGGCGGTGTCCGAAGGGGACAGATCGTGCGCCACGACGACGGCCTGGTACTCCAGCTCGGCAAGGCTCGTGCGCCGGCGGCCCAGGAGATTGCGCAGGATGCGCCGGCCGACGTCGTTGATGTCGGCGATGCGCTCCTTCAAGTACTCGTCCTCGATGCGCGCGAAGACGCTGGCGTAGTGCTTCAGGACCTCGTTGAAGATGAAGTCCACGGCCAGCCGCTCCCTCTTGACGCGCGAGATGACCTCCTCGATGAGCATGCGGTCCTCGAGGACCAGGAGGTGCGCGTCGAAGACCTCGCCGTGCTCCACGCCCATCTCCTGGGCGATCTTCTTCTGCAGGACGATGATCTCCTGGCGCGTCTGGATGAGGGCGTCCTCGAAGCGCGAGATCTCCAGGGGCACCTGCTCCTCGGTGATCGGATGGCTCTCGACACTCAGGTCCTCGTGGCCGAAGATATACGCCGGCCCGCTCGCGATGCCGGGTGCCGCCGGTATGCCTTTCAGAATAATCTCACTCATTGGACATCAGGAGGGCCTCAAGTTCCTTGACGGCCGCCTCGCTGTCGAGGCCTTCGGCGATCAGGAGGATCTCTGCGTCCTTCTCAGCCGCCAGCATCAGGATCCCCATGATCGACTTGCCGTTGACGATCTGGTTGTCCTTCTGGACCTTGATCGTGGCGTCGAACTTGTTGGCGATCTGCACGAAGAGGGCCGCCGGGCGCGCATGCAGCCCCTGCTTGTTGCGCACCACTATCTTCTTTTCGACGCGCTTCATCATCAAATGTCCTCGGAAGCCCGGGGGGGCATGCCCGCCGTCCGTTTACGGCCGCTCCTCGGGCGACATCCTGAGCCGCAGGTGCCGGCCAAGGCCGTGGTCTGCGGCGAAGGGTCACGGCGACGCCGCCCGGCGCTCCAGATTCAGCAGGCTGGCGATGATGCGGGCGAGCTTCATCGAATCGTGGCGGACGTGGTTCTGCGCGCTCACCAAATCATCCTCAATCACCGCGTATCCGAAGTCCCGGATGACCGCCGAGTCCGGCTCCACCGGCACGGAGCCCTCCTTGGCGTACTTCTCGCGCATGGGGGCCGGGATCCTGCCGGTGTTGACGATCGCGGCGTCCAAGATGCGCGGGTCGGTCTGCGCGACCAGCTCCTTGACGTGGTCCGAGGCCTTGAAGTCCGTCGTCTCGCCCCGCTGCGTCATGATGTTGCAGACATAGATCTTGGAGACCTGCGCCGCCACCACCGCCTCGCGGATCTCCCGGATGAGAAGATTGGGAATGATGCTCGTGTAAAGGCTGCCCGGACCCAGGATGATCACCTCCGCATCCCGGATGGCCTCGATCACGTCCGGCGCCGCGGGGGCGTTCGTCGGCCGGATGTAGATCTTTTTGATGGGCGAGCCGGTCTTGGGGATCTGTGCCTCACCCTCCGTGACGCGGCCGTCAATGTGCTCGGCCGCCAGCACCACCTTTTCGAGGGTCGAGGGAAGCACGCGGCCGCGGATGGCGAGGATCTTGCTCGATTCCTTGACCGCCTTCTCGAAGTCGCCCGTGACCTGGGTGAGCGCCGTCAAAAAAAGGTTGCCGAAGCTGTGGCCGGAGAATTCCGTCTCCTTCTCAAAGCGGTACTGGAAGAGATCGCGCATCGTCATCTCGTCGTCCGCCAGCGCCACGAGGCAGTTGCGGATATCGCCGGGGGCGACGATGTCAAACTGCTGGCGCAACCGGCCGGAGCTGCCGCCGTCGTCCGCCACCGTCACGACCGCCGTGATGTTCGAGGTGTACTCCTTCAAGCCGTGCAGGAGCGTCGAGAGGCCCGTGCCGCCGCCGACGACGACGATGCGCGGACCGTGCTCCAGAAAACGCTTCTGGTACAGGATGTCGATGAGCCGGCCATGCTGGTGCGGCAGGATCTGCGTCACCACCGACATCATCATGTTCTTGAAGCCCAAAATCATCAGGATCACGCCGATGGTGATATTAGCGTAATAGACGATTTGGACGATGGAGGGGAAAGACGTGGGGATACCCCTCAGGCCCATGGCACCGATAAAGATGAGCACGACGCCCACGAGCGCCAGGAACCCCCAGCGCTTGACGCGCATGCCGGGGACCAGCCACTTGAAAAGTTTAGATTTTCTTATCATCTTCGGCCTCGATGATGCGCACGACGTCTCTCTTGTCCTTGGCCTGGCGCAACAGGTCGCGGAAGTACTTGTCCTTGATCAGGCGCGAGATCCGGGCCAGGGCCTTCAGGTGCGGGCCGGCGGAGTCCTGGGGCGCCAAGAGAAGAAAGAAGATGTAGACGGGCTCCCCGTCGAGCGAATCGAAGTCCACGCCCTTGCGCGAGAGGCCGAAGGCCGCGATGAGGTCTTCGACGCAGTCGGTCTTGGCATGGGGGATGCCGACGTTGTGACCGATGGCGGTGGAGCCCAAGGCCTCGCGCGCCACGAGAAGTTCAACGACCTTGGCCTTGTTTTTCTTGTCGAGCTCGCCGGCGGCGATCAATTGGTCGACGAGCTCCTTGATCGCCTCGCCCTTGTTGACGCTACGCATGTCGACGCTGATCGCGTCTTCGGAAAGAAAATCCATAATCTTCATTCGGGGGTGTCCTCCTTGGTTACCTTGCTGAACGAACGGCAAAACCGTCACGATGAGTGCTGTGAGATGCCAAGAACAAGCGGACCGCAAAAAACCAAGCGACCGAAAATGGAGCGGGAGGCGGGACTTGAACCCGTGACTTCAACCTTGGCAAGGTTGCGCTCTACCAACTGAGCTACTCCCGCAAAAAATTCTCCCGATTGTCAAAAGGCCTTGGGCGGAAGAGGAGTTGAACCTCCACGGGTCGCCCCACAAGGTCCTAAGCCTTGCGCGTCTGCCAATTCCGCCATCCGCCCTGGAAAAGGCCTGATCTCCCCTGGTCGACTGCCCCTTACAAGGCTGTCGACCAGGGGCGAACTCCCGGGATGGCTGTAGCCGGGGAATTCGTGAGCCGCCCGACGGAGTCCCGGACCGGAGGTCCGGGACGTAGTTCCCGCGGCGCCGTCAAATGCCTTCCCTCGCCGCGGGACGACTCGAACGCGGCCCCCGCGCCGACCGGGCAGCGC
>Ga0172362_10002700_pt1 | contig 15348 bp, 16 predicted proteins | sample LakKivs1_kivu2a2_FD_114534 | JGI IMG/M metagenome (GOLD analysis project Ga0172362, IMG submission 114534) | Sediment microbial communities from Lake Kivu, Rwanda - Sediment s1_kivu2a2 | ecosystem: Environmental > Aquatic > Freshwater > Lake > Sediment | place: Rwanda: Western Province, Lake...
AAATATCCGTATATTGCACCTTTTCTCTATGTCTTTGTGGAGAGGAAGTAGAGGAACCTGCCATCAAAGACATAGAGAAAAGGTGCAATATACGGATATTTTTCCCCCTGAAAGGCTATACGGCAGACATAGCCCTTCTCTATCAGGGTATCATACTCCTTCTTCTCCATCCGGGGGATCTTCACAATTTCCATAAGCGCTTCGCATTGACAGTTGAGACGTCTGTCTGATAAATTTTGTGAAATAATACCCTGGAAAAAAGACGATTTCATCGGGTTTTTCTCTCAGCCAGGAACCTCCCGGACTACCCGGCCGAAAATCCCCCGGGATAATGACCCCCCTGTTATACCCTGCCTCGAATGCATGTAACCTGCCGGGTGTCACCGCCTGCGCTTTTTTTAGTCTTTTCGCCATGTCAAAAGATCAAGAACCGCCTGATAGATGACATTCACCGGAAGGGGACAGCGGGTCTCTCCAGTTTTTCTCTTGCACCGGAACACCGTCTTTTGGTGTATCTGAACAATACTTCCATAAGGGTCGAAAGAGACCTAAGCATATTGTGAGAGGGATGCATGGAAAACCTCCAATAAGGGCCCTGCTCTTTGACATGGACAATACCCTGTTTGACCTTGTGGGAGCAAAACAAGCTGCCTGCAAGGCGATTACCGCAGAGGTGGGGGGTGGACCCCCCGATATGCTCTTCTCCTATTTCCTCCGCCGAACCCGGGGGTTTGAGGACCCGGAGAATATCCGCGATTTCCTGATAGATACAGGGATCTACTCTGACGAGGCGTTTGCCTGGTGCAGGGCCACATACCACGAAGTGAAACTCTCGCACATTGAACCTTACCCGGGGGTCGAGGAGACACTTGACGAGCTTGGGAGGCGGAATTACCCGCTGGTTCTGGTCACCGATGCCCATCACCGTGACGCACTTCCCCGACTGGAGAAGACGGGTCTTCTTAAACGGTTCAACCATATAATCACCCACGATATGACATGGGAAAAGAAGCCAAGCCCCATCCCCTTTCTTTACGCGCTCCAGAAAGTAGGAATCACACCTGGCGAGGCAGGGGATGCCATGATCGTAGGGGACAGCCCCCGGCGCGATATCTCCCCAGGCAGGGAGCTCGGTATGTATACCGTGTATGCGCGGTACGGGGACCGGTTCTCGTCAACGCGGGAGGACAGCGGTGCACAATTTGTTATCGATGATTTCAGGGAACTGCTACCGTTGCTGGATGGTTTTTCCAGGAATATGGATCGGAGGGATAAGGCATGTGCGGCAGGTTTACCATCACCCTGACGGTGGGATTCGGGGAGCGTTTCGGGGTTGACGAGACGGTCCTGTCCCTGGCTCCCCGCTACAACATTGCCCCCTCCCAACAGGTCCCGGTTGTGTGCACCAACCCCCGGGGGGAGAGAGTTGCCATTCCCATGATCTGGGGGCTGGTCCCGACCTGGACCCGTGACCTGACCGGAGTCCGTCCCCTCATCAACGCCCGCGCCGACACCCTCGCAGAACGCCCGTCCTTCAGGGGGCCGCTTGCGAGACACCGGTGCCTTGTGCCAGCCACAGGTTTCTATGAATGGCAGAAGAGCGGGACCCAGAGGGTGCCTTATTATATACGCCGGAAAGACCAGGATTTCCTGGCGTTCGCTGGTCTCTACGATGTCCTGAAAGGGAGGAATCCCCCCCTGTCCACATTCACTATCATCACCACGGATCCAAATCCCCTGGTTGCCCGCTATCATGACCGTATGCCGGCCATTCTCGCCCGGGAGGACGAGGAGCGCTGGCTGGCACCAGGCCCGCTCCGGGAGAGTGAACTCTTATCAATGCTCGCCCCCTGTCACGAGAGCCTGCTGGAGGCTTATCCTGTCTCCAGGGCAGTGAATGATCCCTCGCGGGACGGCCCTGATCTTATCCAAAAGGCAGGAGATCGCACGCTGGAGGTGTGATTTCGTAATTCTTCCATTCACTCCCCGCACAGGCAATCTTTCACTGACGACCTGACCTGCTCACCGAGATCCGGCACCGTCCGGACATCCCGGATCATATCCATTCCATCAACAAGGATTGGTTGGACCGGGGTTATCCCCAGCAGGGAGAAAAAGGCCCTGGCCACCTCCGATACGCACTTGAAATTTTCCGTCCCTTTCCGGCCGGCTACCGCCAGGAGCAGACCGCGCCCCGGCCGGGCATCCCCCCCAAGAGTGCGTTCCGCGTGCAGGGCCTGGAACCGGTCAATGAGCGCTTTGAGGCCGGCAGGGACCGTATTGGTGTATACCGGGGAGCAGATGACCACCAGGCGGCTTTCAGCAACGGCATTGATGATGGCATTCATATCGTCCTCGAATATGCAGGTCCCCGTGTTGTAGCACTGGTAACACCCGATGCAGGGGTGGATATCCAGGTCGTGGGGAAAAATGACTGTAGTTTCTACACCCTCGTGCCGTGCAGAATCCGCCGCCCAGGAAGCGAGGATGGCGCAGTTCCCCCCCGGTCGGGGGCTCCCCTGGATGATAACCACGCCACCCCCCGGCCGTCGCTTTCTTGTCGCGGGAATTGCCGGGAGTGATGCGAGAAAAGTCTCAGGATCGAGCTTCAAATGCGCTTCCCATCGCGCAACAGTATCATCAGCCACTTCCCTGGCACGGAAGGGCATGCATGGCGAGTATTCGTAGGAATTCGTCCGGGTCAGGGCGACAATCTCATCATCCCTGGAGATCTCGATGGTATACCTTATCATGCCGGGGTAGAAGCGGGACAAGTCCTCCTCACCCATCATGATGCGGTAAGAAGCCCCGCCTGCTTCCACCTGCCGTTCGAAGATGGTGGTTATGGCCGGTTCCATTTAGGAGAAATAGGACATACTTCTGGATATAGATTCCAGTCCCAGGGATACATTTATGGGAACACCGCAGGAGAATTCTCTCCTGATCTGTTTCATGTCTGCATCGCTTTCGCAGGAGATACGTAAACTGACCCTCCTCGCGGAGGAGAGGGGAGCCGAGGCCCGCGTCATTTCATCCCGGGATGTCGTGGTCTCGGACTGGGTGCGGTTTAAGTGCCGCTTTGGGTGCAAGGGCTACGGGAAGCATTTGAGCTGCCCGCCGTATACCCCGACACCGGAGGAGACCCAAAGGATGGTAAGAGAGTATGATACAGGGCTGCTCCTGAAATTCGAGGGCATTCCCGGGCATGGGGTTCTCACGCCTGAACAGATACCGGAGGACTTCCACCCGTTCTACCGTGACCTTATCCTCTGGGTGAACGGAACTGTTCATTTCCTTGAAAAGACCGCGTTCTATGACGATTTCTACAGGGCGTTCGGCTTCGGTGCATATCCCTGCATCTACTGCGAGCATGAACACTGCGTCGCGGAAGAGCACCCGGGAATCGTCGATGAGAGCATCCGGAGGATGTGCCGGCATATGGACCTGGTCCGCCCCAGTATGGAGGCTGCCGGGATGGATGTCTTTGCCACCGCCAGAAATACGGGCTGGGAGCTGCACACGGTGCCCTGCCGGAACCTTGAATATGGGATGATGGAACACGGGAATATAACCTCCATAGGGCTTGTCCTGCTCGAGTAGATGAAAAAAGCCGTCTTGCGTGATGGAATGCACCGATAGGTGGTACGACAGGGTCGGGAGTCACCGGTATCAGGCGTTATACGGATCCCATCCCCTGTAAGTGGGACCGGCCCTGCCCGGCCGGTTGAAAAGATTCATCTCCTGATTTCCCGAATAATTGAGAAGAACTGGTCACATTTTCCTGGTTTTGGCATGAAGAAATCACAGAAGACTTGGATATGGCTCTCCATCGCCATCAGTTCCGTGGTGATATTCGCGGTGTGTGCCGCCACATTCAATGTTGAGACCCTCTTTGCCCTCCTGCGGATCAATATAATTTTTTTGCTGGCAGCTCTTGGTCTCCGGGTCCTCTCGCTAGGTTTCTGGGCCCTGCGCCTGAAGGTAATGACCTGGTCGCTTGGATACCGCGTGGAGATGCCGTATCTCTTCAACCTGGTACTTGTGAACCTTTTTGCAGGTGCCATCACCCCGGGGCAGGCAGGCGGCGACCCAGTCCGTGTCCATGGTCTCCACAAGGCCTCTGTGAAGGTGGGAGATGCGACGGCAGTGGTAATCATGGAGCGGGTTCTTGACGGGGTGGTCCTTGTGGCAATGGGGATACTGGCAATCCTCATCCTGGGGCCCATCTGGGAGCAACTTGGGACCGGCCTTGCGGCGGCCATGTTCCTCGGGTGGCTCTTCATAGTAGGTGTCATAGTGATCCTTTATTATTCGACGAAGAGGCCGGAGCCTGCAAAGAGGCTGGTCAAGCGCATCCTGGGTTGGCTGGAGCGCCATTTTCCGGGGCGGACCATCCGGAAGATGGTCGACCGTGCGGATGAGGAGATGGAGACATTATTCCTGGGGGTCAGGTCATTCACTGGCAATAGCAGGGGTCTTCTCCTTGGCTTTCTGTGGACTGCGGGGTTCTGGGTATCGGAATTTTTAGTGGCGTCCGTTCTCCTCATGGCCCTGGGACAGCCGCCGTTCATTGCCGAGTCATATCTCTTCCAGCTCATCATAGCGGTGATAATGATGATTCCATTCACCCCCGGTTCGTCCGGGATGGCCGAGATTTCCGCGGCTTCTCTGTATGCTCTTATCGTTCCCTCGTCAATTCTCGGCGTATTCATCCTCCTCTGGAGGGGGCTTTTCTTCTATTTCAACATCGTGGCAGGGTTCGTGGCCGGCCTCAACACCTACCGGCAGGAACTGATCGCGGGGGATTGAAAAGCGCATCAACGCTTGAAAAAATGCAGATTCTCCGGATCGTTATGAGAGAAGTCCCGGATTTACGTATTTGTCATGGATAGGAAGGACCCCCGGTTGTGAGGGGATTTTTTTCCCTCCCCGTACCTCACTTCCCTCTTTCGCAGTATTGGGTGACTACCGCGCTTCACCTCTGCGAGAGAATGAATCCAATAATTATGTGTTTTTCAATTGCAAAAATGCAAAATTATAAATAAAGTGAATAGACATTACAAACCGCACTTTCTCTCTTCTCAAGGCCCGCATCCCTGCAGGATATAGCTTTTATTGGTCGCATCCTGCAGCCGAACTTCACCGATAAAGGGCCTTATCCAGGGGGGAAGATCCCGCAGGAGCAGATAATGAAGAATCCACGGTACATTACCACAATCGAAGATCTTCCGGGTATCCCGGGGGACGAGAAGATAAGACTCGCGGAGGTGACGAAGAAATTCGCCTTCCGTACTAACGAATACTATGCCTCTCTCATCGACTGGGACGACCCCGGTGACCCTATACGGAGGATCATCATCCCGGACCCCCGGGAACTCGAGGATTGGGGGGCCCTCGATCCATCCAGGGAGCAGGATTACACCGTCGCCCCCGGTGTCCAGCACAAATACCGCGAGACTGCGCTCTTTCTCACCGTTGATGTATGCGGGGGATTCTGCCGGTTCTGCTTCAGAAAGAGACTCTTCATGAACAGGGCGGATGAAATAGCCCATGACTTCTCGGAGGGGATCGGGTACGTGCGCGAGCATCCGGAGATCACCAATGTCCTTCTTACCGGAGGGGATCCACTGCTTTTGGCCACCAGCAGACTGGAACGCATCATCTCGCGGATCAGGGAGATCGACCATGTGCAGATCATCCGCCTGGGAAGCAAGATGGCAGCGTTCAATCCCTACCGCATCCTCAACGACCCGGATCTCCCCAGGATGATCAGAACCCACAGCACGACCGAGAAACGGATATACCTGATGGCACACTTCAACCACGCAAGGGAACTGACCCCGCAGGCCATTGATGCCCTCGAAGTCCTTAGGGATGCCGGTGCCATTGTGGTCAACCAGACCCCGCTCCTTCGTGGGATCAACAGTGACCCCTCTACCCTGACAGATCTCTTCAAGAGACTCTCCTTCATCGGGGTCCCCCCTTATTACGTGTTTCAGTGTCGCCCCACCCTTGGAAATCGCCTCTTTGAAATGCCTGTCGAGGAGTCCTACCTCATATTCGAGAAGGCCAGGGCGTCCTGTTCAGGACTGGCCAAGAGGGCCAGGTTCGTGATGTCCCACGCCACCGGAAAGATCGAGGTGGTGGGAAAGACTGAAAATGCCACCTACTTCAAATACCACCAGGCTGCTGATCCACGGGACGTGGGGAGGTTCCTCGCATTCAGGAGCAACCCGGAGGCTTTCTGGTTTGATAAGTACGTCGAACTGCTGGAGGACTCGCGGGTCTTCCCGGACGAGGACGAACATTTCCCGGCATTTCCCACGGGCCGGAAGATGCCGGACGACACCCAGGTCATCGGGTAGACGGGTCAGCCTCCCGCGGGAACATGTTCCTGGAGGACAGATTGGAAAAATCCCTACTTCCCCTTCCTGAAAAAACCCTGGGGGTCCCGCCAGTTGAGAATCATTCCCCCACGTTTTTTGGGGAATACTCCTTCTTTGACCGATTTTATCTCTTCCACGGTGAAGAAGGCATTCGGCTGGTACTCATGGATAAGCCCAATCACCTCAGACAGATCCTCCCTCCTGCTGATGGTGAGGATGACCTTCACCGGCCCGCCGGAACCTTCAGCGTCCATGGTGGTAACCCCGAAATTCCTCCCTCTCATAGATTTTACAAGCTCACTTTCATCGCGGTTCGTGATGATGCGGACCACCACGTTCCCGAGGGAGAGCCGCTCTTCGACAGCCATGCCGATGAATGTCCCTGCAGCAAATCCCCCTCCATATGCAATGTAGGAGGCCACGTTCCCCACGTTCTGCATCACCTGACCGATGGCCAGGAGCCAGATGATCACCTCGAAGAACCCTATAACGGGGGCAATGTACTTGAATCCCTTGGCGATGAAGATGACACGGAGCGTTCCCAGGCTCACGTCACAGATCCTCGCAGAGAAGATGAGCAGGGGCAGGATCATCCAGGCATAGACATCCCCGGAGACCGAGAATTCCAGCATTCAGAAGTTCCCTCCAGATATCGATTGTGGGCCAAAATGCCCGCTTTCCGCCTTTTTGGGAGCGCAGATCGACGCATCGGACATTCTATACTATGAATGAATGTATTGTGTGTGGCCCTAGATAATCCTGATGAGGAATGGAATCAGCAAATAATGATTCCAGGAGGAGATTACACCCATCCCCGCATCTTCATGGCATCCACCACCCTGGCAACGGCGATGGAGTATGCCGCCTGCCTGAGAGGGGCATTGTTCTGGAGTGCCAGTGCATGGACCGCGCGGTAAGCATCGGTCATCTTCTTCTCGAGCTTCCTGTGCACTTTCTCTTCATCCCACTGGTCCATATTGAAATTTTGCACCATCTCGAAGTACGAGACGATCACCCCCCCTCCATTGGCCAGGAAATCCGGGAGCACCTGGACGCCCCTTTTGAAAAGTGACTCGTCTGCCTCGTTATCAACCGGGCCATTTGCGAATTCGGCCACGAGACTGGCGCGGATCTTCTGGGCATTCGACCTGTTGATCACGTTCTCCAGCGCGGCAGGGATCAGGATGTCCACAGAAAGTTCCAGGAGCTCTTCGTTCGTGATGTTCGTAGCGCCGGGAAATTTCTGCACTGATCCCGTCCCGGACTTATGCACCATCAGATCCCTGACAGGGAGCCCGTCCGGATTGTAAACCCCCCCTCCGCTGTCGCTCACCGCCACCACTCTTGCCCCGAAGACCTCCTGGCCCAGGAGCGCCGCAAAGGAGCCCACGTTGCCAAATCCCTGTATGGCAACCCGTGCCCCGGACAGGTTCAGCCCCATGTTCCGTGCAGCTTCACGGACCACGTACCACCCGCCCCGGGCAGTTGCGTCCAACCTCCCTTCAGATCCGCCCAGGCTGACCGGTTTTCCGGTGAAAGAACCGAAAGTGGTCTTTCCGGCAATTTTTGAGTATTCGTCCATCATCCAGGCCATGATCGCAGGGGTAGTATACACATCAGGTGCGGGGATGTCCCGGTCGGGACCCAGGTACGGGAACATCACCTGTACGTAGGCACGGCTCAGACGTTCCAGTTCGGTGGTAGAGAGATCCTTTGGATTGCAGACGATCCCCCCCTTTGCACCTCCCAGGGGGAGGTTGTGAAGGGAGCACTTCCAGGTCATCAGGGAGGCAAGTCCACGGATGGTGTCGATGGTCTCTTCCGGGTGAAACCTGATCCCCCCCTTGGTGGGGCCGAGTGCATCGTTGTACTGCACCCGGAATCCCTGGAATGCCCGTATCTTCCCGTCATCCATCCTGACCGGGATGGAGACGTGAATCTCTCTCTGCGGCATCTTCAGGACCGCTTCCACGTTTTCGGAGAGCACAAGATCTGTCGAGCAGGAGCAGAGATGCCGTTTCACCATTTCGAAGAGATTCTGTTCAGCCATTTGTTCACCCTCTCACCTGACATTCGTTGATTTCGGCGAATAAAATGTGGCGAAGATGCTCGTTCCTGGCAGGATCGGTATAACCCCGCCCGGTCAGATATTGACTGCTGATCATGCTCTCTTCTCCAGGACCTTCCGAATCGTAGCACTCCGGTCTTTTTCAGTGCCGCGAACGGACGCAAGGCGCTCTTCAAGCGTAGGTCTCGTGGTACGATACAGGGTTCCAAGGCCAATCGGGGCATCCTCATTGTAATCGAATTCCCTTGCTTTCCGGCAGGCTGCCTCAAAGTCACCCTCGTCATGGTCCTTTATCTCGTATACCCGGGCATCATAGTAGTCCGAGAGGTTGAAATATGACGCACAGACCTGCAGCACATCGATAAAGGCAAAACCGGGATGATGTATCCCGTCCAGTATGGCCTTCTGCAGCAGGTCCATCCTGCGGGTGCACCCCCGGGCAACATAGGTAGCACCTGATGCCAGCATGATCTCCAGGGGATTGAACGGTTCTTCCACCGTCCCTCCGGGGGTTGACCTGCCTTTGAACCCCAGGGGAGAGGTTGGAGTGTACTGCCCGGTGGTGAGACCGTAGACCCGGTTGTTATGCACGATGAGAGTGATATCCGTGTTCCTCTTTGCAGCGAAGATGAGGTGGTCCAGTCCCTCTGCATAACAGTCCCCGTCCCCGGCGCACACGAGGACCACAAGGTCGGGATTGGCCATCTTAATCGCGGTGGCGACGGGAAGCGTCCTCCCGTGGATGGAGTAGAAACTGTTGATGTTGAGATAGTCTGCCATCTTGGCATGGCACCCGATACCGGTGACCAGTACTATCCTGTCCAGTTCCACACCTTCCTTCTCCAGGGCCTGGATGGCATTCTTGAGGGCGAACTGGATGACGAAGTTGCCGCAACCAGGGCACCATGTGTTCTGGGCCTCTGTGACCAGGTTTCTTGCCGTCATGCGAGCACCTCTTTTACACGTGCTTCCAGCTCTTCCAGGGCAAAAGGCCTCCCATCATACCGGTGGATCTGGTTATCCACGACAATCCCATGCCTCGCGAGCAGCATAGCAAGCTGCCCATCAGAGTTTTCTTCCACAGCAATCAGTTTTTCAGCCCCCTGGAGGGCGTCTTGCACTGCCTTCTCCGGGAGAGGCGAGAGCACAATAGGCTGCACCAGGCGAAGCGCCATCCTGGACGCAACCTCCCGGCACACCCCGAGTGTGGAACCCCAGCAGAGAAGAGTCTGATCAGCGCCTGTTTCTCCTTCTATTCCTACCGGGTTGAGGCGGGATACCTCTTCTGCGAGAGCAGCCCCTTTCTTCTGCCTCTTTTCAGTCATCAGGGAGGATAAATCAGCCCTTTCGGTGGTGATGCCTGCCTGGTCATGGGTATACCCGTTCACCTTGATCACCGTATCGTTCATGGGGGGATAGAGCATTCCGGACACCCCGGTATCAGTTATCTGGTACCTCAGATACCCTGGTCCCGCGCTCCCTTTCGGGTATTCTTTTATCCGGGGGATGGTATCCCCGGGGTCAATAAAACTGAAGAATCCTTCGCATAGCGTCTTGTCGCAGAGTATGAGAGAAGGGACCTGGTATTCCCAGGAGATCTGGAGGGCGAGTGACGACCAGGTACAGGCCTGCTCCGCATCGCCGGGGGCTGTTACCAGGCGGGGATACTCCCCCTGCCCGGCGTGCAGGGCGAAATGCAGATCTGACTGTGCAGTGTAGGTGGGCATTCCCGTACTCGGGCCGGTCCGCTGGCCGAGCACCACCACGACCGGGATCTCGCTCATGCCCGAAAGGGAGAGTCCCTCGGTCATCAGGCAGAATCCGCCACCTGATGTCCCAACTGCAGTCTTCTTCCCGACATACCCCAGGCCGAGCGCCATCAGCATCACCGCGATCTCGTTCTCCGGGTGGAAGACCAGGAGGTCGTGCGTCTCTGCAATCTCCGCCATGAAATGGAGGAGGTTGGAGGTGGGAGTCATTGGGTATGCAATATACGCGTCAAGCCCGCCGTGCATGAGTCCGAGACCGATGGCCTCGTTCCCTGAAATGACGGGCAATGGGGAAGGACCAAGCATTTGTATCCTGCAACACTCCCTGGCCGCATCAAACCCGCGTCGGGCCACCTTCAGGTTCAGGGCAAGCGCTTTTGGCATCTGTCGCCTGAAGACCTCCTCGAGCACTGCCCACTCTATCCCTGCCGCACGGGCGAATGCCCCGATAATGCAGGAATTACCCATGACAGGAGGGGCGCCCTCTTCTTTGAGGATTTCTTTGAGGTTTACCCCGATGCCATCAGCCCTGACCCCGGAAATGTCGAAAATATGGACTGTTTCCCCGCTGCACAGGCTTTTATGGAAGTCAACGGATTCCTGGTTCAGGGCCAGGACGAAATCAACCCTGTCCCGGTGCGACCCTATCCTTTCCCTGGACGCCCGGACAATGGCATAATTATGACCCCCCTTGATGAGGGACGGATAATCAAAATACATGTACACCCTGTATCCAAGCCGGTTGAATAGGTGTGCAATAACCATTCCGGCACTGTTAATCCCGTCGCCAGCCTTTCCTCCGATAAGTATTGAGAAGTCTTCCATGATCCCACTCACCCCGCACAACACTGTATTCACGAGGGCAGATATAGGTTCTTTCTGAAAAAAAAAATTATTTTTTTACAAGAGACCTGATCCGTGCTGCTTCGGAGGAGTTCTCGGTTCGGAGGAGGTAAGTGCCGTAGCAGGGCTTCGTATAGGGGAAGGTGAGGACATCCCCATCCAGCCCGATCAGGATGGGGGGCACCCCGATGGTGGGTTTACCAAAGATCATGGAACCAGGATTGACCGTCACCTGTTCCTTGCAGTGCTTCTTGATATATTCCCTGCATTCTGCAAAGGAGGCCCCCTGGAGAATGATCTCGTACTTCAGAGATTCGATACAAGCCATGGAAGCACCTCGTCGATCTTCTTCTTCAGGGGCATTGGGTTATGCACGGCCTTCGCGGCTATCTTCTCGCAGGGGAAGCCAATCGTCTCGCCCACCTCTCGGAAATGTTCACCATAGAGAACGGCTGCCACTGTCTTTTGGGTAATCGCCTGGATCGTGGCTGCATAGGACACCCCTGCATCGTTATGAACAAACACTATGTAATACGAAAAGATACTCCTCCCTTCCGCGAGGTCAGCGATGCAGGTGTCAAGGTCCACCATCTCCCCCACATAATGGTGCAGGGGATCGGAGACCTCCACAAGCATCCGGGCTGCCGGGTTGCCTGCAACCACAGGAACCACCCCAAGCTTCCGCAACCCGTGCATGAGATAAAGGGCAATGCCGGTCTGAACCGGGACTTGCGGGCACCCAAGAACCAGGAGCGCCTCCTTTTTTTCCTTTGCGTCTGCGATGATGATCTGCCTCCTCACTCTACCAATATGATGAGAAGACTTAAATTTCACTTCCTATGCCGGCTAGGTTATTGTATGGGATCAATATGAAGGTTATTCACCCGCTCGGGGTGCGTGTAGATTGTGAACCTGTCTCCACGTGAGAAGCAGATAAGGGTTATGCCGGCCTTCCTGGCGGTTTCGATCCCCTGCTCTGTGGATGCCGCCCGCGATATGATGACCGGAATCCCGGCATGGGCAGCCTTCGCGACCATGTCTCTTGGCTGCCTCCCCGTGCACCCCAGGATGCACATGGAGCGGTCGATGTCCCGGAGCACCGCGTGCCCAACAACTTTGTCCACCGTGTTGTGCCTCCCTACGTCATTTGACTTCACCAGGAGGTCTTTCTGATAAAAAAGGACGGAGCAATGGACACCCCCCGTTTTCCTCCATGTCTCTGTCTCGATCTCCCCGGTGATACGGTATATGTCCGCAATATCCATTGAAAGAGACGATACAACTGGTGAAAATGCCCTTCGGGCTCCAATTGTGCCAGTGGAGATGATCTCCCTGAGTGGCACCCCTGTGATGGGAGCATCCACGCGGATCTCATTTCCCCTTACCGTGACCCTGTCGATCCTGTCGCACAGTCCCTGGCAGATCACGAACCCCGCACCGAGCTCCTCAAGTTGATCGTTGCTGGCCACCATCCCGGAAAAGAATGTTTCGTTCAGGTAAAGGGAGAATGTCCTCTCCTGGGCAACGATATCCTCGATCTCCCGGGTCATGCCGTCCCTGGCCTGGATTCCCCTGACAGGGACGGTATTCATTGACGAATCTCCTCCTCCACCCATGAAAGGTAGGGGGGATACCCCGCCACCACGGGAAGCACGATCATCTCCGGAAGGTCATATGAATGCAATTTCCTTATGGCTGCCAGGGACTCATCGATTCTTCCTTCGGTGGTCTTGATGACCAGGAGAGCTTCCGAATCGTCGCATATCCTGCCCTCCCAGCGGTATATTGACCTGGCATCCATCAGATTTACGCAGGCCGCCAGCCTCTTCTCCACCAGATGGCGGGCGATCTTCGGTCCTTCCTCTCTCCCGGCTGTGGTGAGGATGATCCTTACGCGTGTAGTATCATCCGGGGGCATTTACACCTTACCTCTCATCATTATACTTCTCACTCCAGACCGTCCGGGACTTGCGCATGCTCTTATCTACCCGGGCGCGGGATATAATGATATTGTTGCGATAAAGCCAATTCAGAGTAATTTTCCAGATCCGAAACCATGCAATGCTCTTCTCTAAAATCGGCAGGGGTGATCCTTAATGAATGAGCAGGGCTAATATTTCTTAACATGTACGCGGAACGAATGGGGGCGCTCCCTCCTTACCTGTTCGCCCGGATCGATGAGATGAAGGCGAAGAAGATCCAGGCCGGGGTGGATGTTATCGATCTCGGGGTTGGTGACCCTGATCTTCCCACCCCTTCCTTTGTGGTAGAGGAGCTCTGCCGGGCGGCAAGGGATCCGGTGCATCACCATTATCCATCCTATGCGGGGATGCCGGAGTACCGTTCTGCGGTCGCAGGCTGGTACAGGCGCCGCTTCGGGGTGGTATTAAATCCCGCCACCCAGGTACTGGCCCTGATGGGTTCAAAGGATGGGATTGCGCATGTTCCAGAGGCATTTGTCAACCCTGGGGACTACGTTCTTGCCCCGAGTCCTGGCTACCCCGTCTACCGCACTTCGACCCTCTTTGCCGAGGGAAAGGTCTTCGAAATGCCGCTCACCGCGAAGAACCATTTCATCCCGGTGCTCGAAGACATCCCGGGAAAGGTGGCCGATGGTGCGAAGATAATGTTCCTTAACTACCCGAACAACCCCACGTCGGCTGTGACCCGGCCGGGATTCTTTTGGGAGGCCGTGGAATTTGCCCGGGAACATGATATCGTCATAGTGCATGACAACGCCTACTCTGAGATCTCGTATGACGGCTACCGTGCCCCTTCGTTCCTTGAGACGGACGGTGCCATGGATGTGGCCATCGAGATGCACTCCCTGTCAAAGACCTACAACATGACAGGATGGAGGATAGGCATGGCTGTCGGGAACGAAAAAATTCTCTCCGGGCTCGGGAGGGTCAAGACGAACGTGGACTCGGGGGTCTTTGACGCGATCCAGAGGGCGGCTATATGTGCGCTCTCGGGACCAGACGAGTGCGTCAGGGATGCATGCCGTATCTACCAGGAGAGGAGGGATGTCCTGGTCGGGGGCCTTCGGAGACTGGGATATTCCGTGGACGCTCCAAGGGCGACGTTCTACGTCTGGATGCCTGTCGAGGACTGCATGTCATTTGCCACCAGGATGCTTGACGAGGCCGGAATTGTGGTCACTCCAGGCATAGGCTTTGGATCGGGAGGCGACGGGTTCGTCCGGTTTGCTCTCACCCGTTCAACGGCCCGCATACGGGAAGCCCTTGCGAGGATGGAGGCGATGGATATATGAACCTTCCTCCCCACCTTGGCATCCGGGAGGGTCATCTTACCATCGGAGGCCTCGACTGCATCTCCCTTGCAGAAAGGTTCGGGACCCCGCTCTACGTCACCGACCAGGACCGTATCATCGCGAAGTACTCCAGTTACCGGGAAGCACTCGCTTCCCGTTATCCGCGGTGCCAGGTCCTTTATGCTGCGAAGGCCAATGGAAACCTGGCGATCCTTACCGCCCTTTCGAGGGAAGGTGCAGGTGCCGACGTCTTCTCATCCGGCGAGCTGAATCTTGCCCTTGCGGCAGGCATGCAGCCAGGAAAACTCCTCTTCAACGGAAGCTCCAAGAGCCAGAGCGATCTCCGGCTGGCCGTGGAGAAGGATGTGACGGTGTCGGTTGACTCATTCGACGAGCTTCACCAGCTGGACCGGGTTGCCCGCAGCATGGGCAGGGTTGCAAGGATCGGATTTCGCGTCAACCCTGCCCTGGATGTCCCCACCCACCCCAAGATTGCCACGGGGCTTGCCACCAGCAAGTTCGGTATAGCCTACCATCTCATCCCCTCGGCTTATAGGGAAGCCCTCGAATGTACTCATATACGGCCTGTCGGCCTCCATTGCCATATCGGGTCGCAGATACTGGACCTGGAACCCTTCAGGAAGGCTGCCGAAGTAATGATGCACATCGCTGCCGACCTGGTCGCGATGGGGATAGACCTCGAGTTCATCGACCTTGGCGGGGGACTCGGCATTCCATACAGGCATGGTACCGAGGCCGCCCCGGGACCTGAAGAATATGCATCCGTGGTGGTCCCGGTGGTCAAAGACGGGGCCGAATCGCTTGGCATCACCCCGGAGCTCTGGATCGAGCCCGGCCGGTCTATCGTCGCAGACTCGACAGTCCTCCTCTCGCGCGTGAACTCGGTCAAGAAAGCCCACAAAAACTTCGTAAACGTGGATGCGGGCTTTAACCTCCTCATCCGGCCGGCAATGTACGACTCTTACCACGAGGTGGTGGCAGCGCAGG
>Ga0172362_10002703_pt1 | contig 15345 bp, 6 predicted proteins | sample LakKivs1_kivu2a2_FD_114534 | JGI IMG/M metagenome (GOLD analysis project Ga0172362, IMG submission 114534) | Sediment microbial communities from Lake Kivu, Rwanda - Sediment s1_kivu2a2 | ecosystem: Environmental > Aquatic > Freshwater > Lake > Sediment | place: Rwanda: Western Province, Lake...
CTCGTCTCCAAGGAAGCGAAGGTTTGGTTGAACGCGCTTCACGACGGTTAGTGCGTGATGAAGAGCTCATTACCCAGTGGTCACCAGCTACACTGAGAATCGAACTAGATCGGTGGTTATGGAAAGATCAACAACACCTATTGGTCAAGCAGCTATGGGAATATCTGGCTTCATATCTATACCTTCCAAGGTTACGCAACGAATCGGTCTTGATAGATGCCATTCGCAGTGGTGTTGGATCGCTAACTTGGGGCGATTATTTTGCTTATGCTTCTGCAGTACGCGAGAACGGCTATTATGTTGGCCTTATAGCGGGGAGTCTACCTGGCGTCACCCTGGACAGCTCCAGTCTAATTGTCAAACCTGAAGCAGCTCAGAAACAACGTGACGAAGAGCGAAGGAAAGCAGAGGAGGTAACTTATGAAACTCAGAAAGAGGCCGGGGGTGAAACACGCGTAAATAACGGAGTTGGTGTCGGGCAGGAAGTGGCGGTTGGCGTAGCGACAGAAAAAGCTATATTAAGGCGCTTTCACGGAGCTGTTGAGCTAGATCCGATGCGCTTGGGCCGCGATGCCGGCCGGATTGCCGATGAGGTGATATCGCATCTGGAGGGGTTGGTTGGATCAGAGGTAAACATTACTCTAGAAATCTCAGTTGATGTGCGTGAAGGCATTCCCGAAAATGTGGTGAGGATTGTCAGTGAGAACTGCAACACACTAAAGTTTAAGATGCATGGATTTGAAGAATAATATTATGATTAATCCCCAACATTTTCAAGGTCCACTTTGATGTAGTGGCAATAGCAGTATGAAGCTTTTTTAATAGAAGTCTTCGACCGTTTGTGATCAGAAACTAAATGGATGACAGATGGATATAACACTGATCCGCCGACAACAACTTGAGGAAGGAATTAAAACTGATCTCGCCTTACTAAAGGAATATGAAGATCAACAACGGCTATCTTCTGATCCTAAGGAACGCTCTCGTTGTGGAGCAGAGATAAACCGGCTTAAAGCCGCAATAATGGATAAGCAATTACAGCTACAGTCACTAAATATACCTGGGTCAACTTCAATATCCAGCGCCGAAGTCAAACAGGAGGCAGGGTGGTCTGTCGGGAATATTGAAAATCTATATACTCTCCTTACAAGTGAAGGTCCTGATCCAATTTGGCTGATTGGCGCGGGCGCATCTTGGAAATCAGGTGTCCCCTTAACTCGTGAATTAGTGGAGAGAGCCGCAAAATGGGCTTACTGCCGGACATATCATAGATCGTTAGATGATAATACAGTTTTACGAAGTGATTGGTTACCCTGGCTCTACAGTCAGCCATGGTTCAATCAGGGTTTACCTTTGGAAGGACAGTATTATCATGCAATCAGTCAGCTTCTCCAACCAGTTGAATTTCGTCGAGATTTTTTCCGCCGATTCAGCAAGACCACAATTTCGGCAGGCGAAGGATATCATCGAATATTAGATTTGATGGCTGCCAGAAAAATACGAACTGTGCTGACCACTAACTTCGACTCAATTCTCCCTGATCTGTCGGTTACTGTACCTAATCCACGACATGTAACCGTAATTCGATCCCCTAACGAACTTAAGCAAATCTCTACAGCTCCAGTCTATCCCCAGCTAATCTATCTACATGGGATGGCAGAGGCTTATACTGCTTTCTATTTCTCAAGGCGAGTTGATCGACTAGAGGTAGAACTTGTAGATAGATTAGTTCCTCTTTTGCGTGATCATCCTCTTATCGTAGTCGGGTACAAAGGCTCCGAACCATCCATCATGCATTCGTTTATGGATAACATCAGCCGTTTAAATCAGTTCCCAAACGGTATCTACTGGTGCATCTTGCCTCAGGATTATGAAACTGGTCCCGATCCTTTAGTCAGTCAATTAGCTGATCTAGTTGGCTCTAACTTTTGTTATGTATCAATCAGTGGATTCGATGAACTAATGTCTGAATTATGGGAGAAGATCAGATCAGAACCCATTGAAAATATTGTTCCGACAGGTGAGGGAATATTTACCGAACCCCCAACATATGACTTGCAACCTTTGACTGATATTTCGCTAAGCGAGTTGGATTGGTCGTTAATTCATGCCAAGGTTGTATATTATTGTCAAGCAATGAACATAGCTGTTCCCGCACCAGTTACCCAAGGATGGCTGGCTTTACAGATGATATCTCTGGGATTAGCGGTTGAACAAAATGGTGTCCTACATCCAACTGTGGCTGGTGAATTACTTTTTTCCAATAGCTTGGAAAAACATATACCAACTGCCCAAATGGAGGTGCTTGTTTCTGGCGAAGAACCCCGAGTATTTGGAGGAAACTTGTTTCATCAGCTCAAAGTGGTTGATCTTCTTGAAAGCGAATTTAATTTACCTTTTCGGTTGAAAGGACCCACTTCCGAGACCGTTACTCCATACCCATCGCTGGCTCTAAAAGAGTTAGTCGTTAATTCACTAGCTCACCGGCGCTATGATGTAGATCCTGATCAACATGTAATTATTGCCATTGAAGAGGATTTCATTCGAATCACTAATCCAGGAGGTCTACATGAGGACGCTCGTCATCAATTACCTCCTGATACTCCAGTTGAAGAAGTTTTAGGGACCAAACCTATTAAGGGTTACAGAAATCCAGTAATAGCTGACTTTTTTTATGGAAGCGGCGAAATGGATAAATTGGGTTCAGGCTTACCTGATGTTCGTAAGTGGTCACAACAAAATGGAGGTCGTGTACTTTTCAATCTTGGATCAAATGATATTTTCTTTGAAGTGACGCTTTATCGAAGGCCAGAAAAGCCCGATGATAAAACCGGTGTTGCTTCACCGAATGTTTTAAAGGCTGAATTTATTAGCAACATCCTTGAAGTCAGTGATCTACCTGATACTCTCTGGTTTAGTTGCACGAACTATCACTGGGTACCGCAAATTCTTAAGGAATCTAAAGACTCTAAATTACCTACTTTTATTCTATATGATTCGTGTCTATACACTTTTACCAATCTCTCGATAGTAGAGAATCCATTACGGCAGTTCGTAGATACTGAACAATTATCCTCAATGCCTACCTCAGATTTTGTTGTTGGTGATGAAGGAGAGCGTCGGTTAGTCAATTTATTGAATGGATCACTTCGCAATTATACTGAGGACAAGGGTTTAATATTTGATTGGGCACGCAAAAGAACATATTTTCCTCGAACCGATGAAGGTGAGCGATCAATCACCTATCAAGCCCGTTTGCGGCAGGCAACTCGGACTGTTGTCAAACCGCGTATATCCCCGATTACCAATAAAGTTATTTACTGGGAGCATCAAGCATTATCTTTCCAGTTTAAACGATTTGGAAATATATGGGGATTACAACTGCTGCCTACTTATGTTTTTACCTACGATGGATATTATGCTCGGCTCCCTGGTGAAAGAAGTGGCCCTATGGCAACGAAGCGTTTATCGCGTGAATACAATATTCATGTTGATAATCACATTGTTTTTTGGACCACATTCTTATCCAATGGTAATCAATCTGTTCTCCTTGAGAATAACATTGGAAGTCGAATCTCAATAAATACTATCCTAGCAAATAGTCAATCGATAGAAATCAAAATGCACCCAGAAGAGGAACAAATAGCCATTAGTGAAGAAGAATTAGATGAAATGGATCAGCAGATCGACGAAATAAATGAAAGCGGGTGGGAAGAAGATGAGCATTTCAATTGATATCACACAGATAGAAGAACCGGAACTAGAGTTTGGACCAAAAGGCTTTTCTATTGATCCGAAGATCGGCTTGATAGAAGCAGGTCCTCTTAGCTTGCAATTTGGTACTGCCCACCACGAGCATGTTCTTGTTGGATTAGTCGGTCCAAATGAAATGTTAAACCACGCCCGCCAATGGTTCGATCGATGCCAGAGATATATCTCATCAAATTCCAGTAAACAAACATTGATGCGTGATTTCCCTGGTTTCCATCAGGTTTTTAGGGCTTCCTTAGACCTATCAACTCAATTATGGGAATTTCGAATCCCCGACGACGAAATTGATAAAGCTCTAGAACGATCAGATCCCCAAGATCGCTTTAATACGATCTTGAATTTATTCACTGCAGGCATTCGAGAACTTCATCATCGAGAACCGAGACCGGGGGTTGTGATTGTATGTGTACCGGAGGAGGTCATCAATAAATGCGGAAGTGTACGAGCACCTCGTTTAAGTAAACAAGACAAACAAATGCTTAAAATTCAAAAGTCAGGTCAACTAGTACTACCTGGAATGGAAGAACTTGTTGAAATCGAGGATACTCTTCTATATAAAAGTTTTCGTCGTGCCCTAAAGGCACGAGCCATGGATATTGGTATCCCTATTCAAATAGGTACCGATAATTTGTTTATTGATAGTGAGGAGAACCAAGATCCGGCAACACGTGCATGGAATGTGTGTTTAGCCTTGTTCTATAAGGCTGACGGCCTTCCTTGGCGGCTTAAAGATTTACCTCCAGATACTTGCTATGTGGGTATAAGCTTTCATCATTTACGAACCCAACAACGACACTTGGTCTTCTCGAGTCTGGCTCAGGCCTTTCCAACAACAGGTGAGGGTTTTGCGCTTCGAGGTGATGCTATACCTTGGGATCCTAATAGCGGAGATCGCACACCGCATCTAACAGAAGAACAAGCAGCTCGATTGGCACTGCGTATCTTAGAACAATATTCTCAAAGGGTTGGAACAAACCCGCTCCGCGTTGTGCTCTATAAAACGTCAAAATTCGAACAAGCTGAGCAAATCGGATTCAAGGCCGCACTATCAAGTATTCCATTGGTCGAGATGATAAATCTCCGCCCTTCTGAATTCCGCTTAATCCGGCGTGGTGTCTACCCTCCTCATCGCGGAACAGTAGCAAGTGTTAACTCCAGTACACATTATATTTTCACCAATGGCTACTTCTCATACTGGGGCACTTATATGGGCGCGCATATTCCAGTACCCTATGAAGTCAAATTAATGGATGAAAGTGATCCTTTCCAAGTATGTAAAGATATTATGGGGCTAACCAAACTTAATTGGAATTCAGCCAGAGCTTTTACAGGTGTGCCTATACCCATTAGATTTGCACGTGAAGTTGGCAGTATTATGAGTCACTATGCAGAATTAAAAGGTGAAGATGCTGAACCAAATCCGTCATATCGGTTCTATATGTAAATATAGCCATCTAAATCTCATCATGAAGAAATTAAATGGCTTACCAACCTGGATATTGAAGTAATTAATCGTTAATGGATGGATGCTATGTCTGAACGAGAAAGTGAGTTGTCTAAATACCACATTAAAATAGATCGGTCGATGGGCACTGTTATCGGGGATGAAGCACGAGTCGAGCAACATTTCCATATTACAACACCGACTCCGTCAGTCCCTATATTACGGGAAGATTTATTATCCGCCGTTCGGAGCGCGGGCGCAGAATTACGTACTTATCGCAATGAAATTGCTGGGATTCACCTTGATAGGAAAGAGGTCTCCCAAATTGTCGAGTGGGTGCTACGCGCCGATCCGGGTAAGCGTTTGGGAATGGTTCTTGATCAGCCTGGAGGAGGAAAAACTGTTGTAATGCGGGATGTTTTGGAAAAACTCGAAGCAGAGAACATCCCTGTTTTGGCTATAAAAGCTGATACTCTTTCTGGCATCAAGAGCTATGATAATTTAGCTGAACGGATAGGATTGCCTCTACGTGTTGACGAATGTGCCCGATTAATTGCAAATGGAGGTGTGTTTGTTGTCCTGCTAGATCAGTTAGATGCTCTCTCCCTCGCGCTCTCGCGAGATCAGGCGACATTGGATGTGATGTTAGGAATTCTCGCACGGCTACGTGAACTGAGTGGAGTGCGCATCGTTGGCTCCTGTCGGATCTTTGACCTGAATAACGATCCTCGTTTATCCCAAATCCCGGTAGATCGAAAATTCCGATTACAACCGTTGGAGAATGAGCAAATAAATCAAATCTTACAGACGATACATATCGATCCTGATCGCCTACTTCCGGGACATCGTACGCTACTCACTGTTCCTTTGCACTTGGATGTCTATGCACAGGTTATTACTGCGGATATATTGAAATCCCAATATGAGAGTTTTCGCTCACTCCAGGATTTGTATGAGGCTTTATGGCAGAAGCGAATGACCATTATTCCACCTGACAAGCCATCGCCATCTGAGCGCGTTGGAGCTATCTATCGTTTAGTAGAATCGATGCAGAATAATAGACAGATCACTGCACCCCTTGCTGATTTGGATGAATTCCCCGAAGCTGCCGATTATCTAGAGCGAATTGGGTTCATTCGGCGAGAAAAATCCAACTGGCTTTTCTTTCATCAGACACTCTTCGACTATAGCTACGCCAGGCGTTTCGCAGCACAGGGAAAATCTTTAAGCCAAGAGATCCTGAAAGGACCTCAAGGCCTCTTCGATCGTTCCCAAATGGTCCAGGTGCTTGCTTATCTGCGAGGATCAAATCAACCAGCGTATTTAAGAGAACTAACCGGTCTGCTCTTCGCTGTTAACCTGCGTGTCCATCTACGTTTGCTTCTCATCGGCTGGTTTGGTTCCTTACCGGATCCTACCTCTGAAGAACTTCGCATCGCCCGGCGTTTGATGAGTGTCACTGATGACTGTGTGCGTTTCCTCAATGCAGTTGGGGGTAATGAGGGTTGGTTTGACTTACTCAAAAAAACAATTATTCCAGAGTTACTTAACTCGGATAATGAACAACTGGTCGATATAGTCACCAATTATCTGGGCACCATGATTCACTCTCGCTCTGATGCTGTTCTTGCTCATCTCAAGCCATTTCTGAGCCAGAGCGAAGCTTGGGATGGACGAATCGCTTTTGCATTGGCTCATATAAAGAAATGGGAAAGTGAAGAAGCTTTGGATATACTGTGTGACTTAATTAAACGTGGGCGTACACTTGGTCGTGAAAGCTCATATTTTTATAGCCTTGCCGAATCAAATCCTGTCGCAGGGTGTAGGGCGCTGAGAGCCTTTCTAGATCGGCGGCTTGATGAATTATTGCACGGTGTGCTAACAGAAGAAGCTAACCGCTTTTCTTGGGACCAAAACCTACTTGGAGAATATACCGTTGGTGAATTAATAGAGGCAGCTGCCCAATTGGCACCAGATAAGTTCCTTGAAAATCTCCTCCCGTGGTTTGTTCGAGCTGCAGTTTCGCTTGCTGAACATACTCGTAATGATAGTTATCCATCTGATCCACTTTTTTCATGGGGCTGGTATGGTGAGCACATCTCTGAAGGCCCGGCTTTCGCGAGACAGATGGCGGAAGCTTTGCAGCATATCTCTCGAAATTCCACATCGGACTTCCGTGAACTAGCAAAAGCCCTTTTGCCTATTGAGTCTCAGGCTGTTCAACGTGTGTTGGCTCAAGCCTATCTCGCTGATCCTGAGACTTATGCCGACGATATTTTTAAGTACCTGATTGGAGATCCCCGTCGCATAAGTATCGGTGAGGTGCTGGAAAGCCCTCAGTACGACTCTGTTTGCCTTTTCAGCGCAGCTTTTCAGTATATGGATGGAGACCATCGTGTAAAGCTGGAACAACTAATATTGGATTTACAACCGGAATGGGAGAGACAAAGCCATAAGCATCGAGGACTTACACAACTGCGTTTCTTGATAAGCGTTCCATTGGAAACTTTAACTGAGAATACCCGGCGTAAGCGACTTGAGCTTGAACGGAAATTTCCTGGATTCACGTTACAACCGCCCCAAGGGGTTACAGGGGGGGCGGTAGGTCCTCCTATTGAGCAAGCCTCGCAAATCATAATGTCCGATGAAGCCTGGTTGGGGGCAATGCGCAAATATGATGATACAACAGAATGGGGAGCTCCGAGAAATGAATTTTTAGAAGGGGGAGTCATCGAACTATCTCGCAGTTTTACCGAACGAGTCAAGGAAGAACCGGAACGATTTTATCTTCTTGCAAAATGCTTTGATGAGAGAATTTCGCTTCACTACGTAACAGCTGCCATTTCTGGTTTGGCTGAATCTGGCGCGCCAGCGGGATGGCTTTTTGACTTGGTACGTCAGTATGCTCCTCACATTAAAGAAAGTTTCCGCCGAGAGGTATGTTGGGCGTTGGAAAAAAGAGCAACAGATGGCGTGCCCGATGACATCCTTGATATATTAACGGATTGGGCACTACATGATCCGGATCCTTCGGAAGAGCGTTGGGAATCGACAAATGAGCAAGAGTCTTTTACGCCAAACAATGACCCCCATCATCAAGGGATAAATTCAAATCGGGGTGCAGCCATTAAAACCTTGTGCTGGTGTGCCTTAAAACGAAAACCGGTACAGCCGGAGAGAGCGTTTTATCTATTAGAGAAGTCAGCTAACGATCCTTCTACTGCAGTTCGCACATGTGTTATTGAGAGCCTTGGGTATCTATTGAATGAAGATGATGAACACACCCTTAATATTTTTGAGAAAACCCTTGAAAGTCATCCGATTTTACTGAAAACACCTTTGGTCCATCATTACCTGTATTGGGTGTATTTTCATCATTTCCCCCGCATTCGCCCCTTTATCGAGAAATTGTTAGTCGATGTAGATACTGCTACCCGTCAAGCTGGTGCCCGCATCGCTTGCTTGGCCGCTTTCCAATATCATGAGGCTGAAACCCTTGCTAAAAGAGTGATGAATGGTGATGAAGCGATGCGCCGAGGAGCTGCCCAGGTTTATGCCCGCAATCTAGACAAGCCAGAATTAGAATCAATATGCCAGGAACAGCTTCTACTATTGATGAATGATTCTGATGACCAAGTACGCGGCTATGTTGGTGACTGTTTCATTCACCTGCAATCTGAACAATTAGATCGCTTACAAACATTCATCGAGGAATTTATCATTTCTCCCGCATTACTAGACGGGGCTGAACATCTGATCAAATACCTTCAATCGTTGGCAGTTGATGAGCATCAGCTTGCTTTGAAAATAACGGAACGCATTCTGGATATTGGAGGTAAGGAAATTGTGGATATTCGCACATCGCGAGCGATTTTCGAACAGGATTTGGTAAGTTTACCACTAGCAGTTTATACCCACTCTCAAGATGAAAAGATGAAATCCAAAGCTATTGATTTGTTTGAACGGATGCTAGAATTGGGAAGTCGTTCAGCGCATCAAGCTTTGGCAGATTGGGATCGGAGGTAAAACACAAATAAGGTGGCAGTATGATGGATAGAACAGTCCGTGTTTTCGTAAGTTCGACTTGGCAGGATCTACAACCAGAACGCAATGCTGTTGAAAAAGCACTGCACCGCATGCAAAATACTACTTTTAGGGGAATGGAATATTTTGGCAGCAGACCCGAGACACCGCAAGAGGTCAGTCTAACGGAGGTAGATCAAAGTGATGTCTATGTTGGCATCTTCGCTCATCGTTATGGCTCTGGAATCACGGAAGCCGAATACCGGCGTGCCCAGGAGCGTGGAATTCCATGCCTCATTTATCTTATCGATGATAATGTTCCTGTTCTACCTTCAAATTTAGAGCGCGAATCCGATAAGACGGCTAGGCTTGACACGCTTAAGCAAGAACTGAAATCTCATCATACGGTATCATTTTTTAAAAACCCTGATCAGCTTGCCACTCAGGTAGTGGCTGATTTGCATAATCTGTTCGGAAGCGCGCCCTCCGTTCGCGAAGAGAAACCAATTCAGCCTAGCCCAAAGTTTCAGATCAGCATAACAGATAGCCAAGGCGTAGTCATCGGTGACCAAACAAATGTAACACAGATACTAACTGAACCCAAACCAACAAGACAACGAAATTTTATAGCCCGATCATCACATCAGCTAGTACAGGTGAAAGGTGAACATCGTATCTATCTCGTAAATAAGGATGGTTCGAGGAGCTGGGTTCCAGATGGCCCTACTTTAGAGTCTCTAGCTCGATGGGAAGATGTGGAATTATTGGCAAGTTGGGATGAATTAGAGAGATTCCCACCAAAATTGCCACTTCCGAGTATTGTTTACGGTATAAAACCATGGTTGGTGAAAGTCAGGGGTGAACAAGATATTTATTTGATTGATAAAACTGGAATCCGACATCGGATCAAAGATTTGGACTCGGATCGAACCCTTGACGAGCGAACTGAAGTGGATTTTTTCGCAAGTTGGAAAGAAATGGAATTGTATCAGCTTGGGCAGCCGCTTTCAAATATTAGGCTTGCTTCAGGATCTGAAACAAATATTCATTTATCAAATACTTTGTCCACGATGACAGATATTCGTCTCCAACACCTTGCAGACAATATCCGCCAGGATCTTGCCTTACTTAAAGACTATGAAGATGCGTTTCGCTTTGAAGATGACCCTCGGCGATGTGCAAGATATCGCAGGGAAATCGAGCAGTTAAGAAATTCGGCGATAAATTATCAGAAGGAGTATGATGAGTTATGTACGCTGTCATCTCTCAATACTCCAGAAGACACACAAGTCATTGCTACCCAACTACAGCAAATGGGCACAAAATTAGACGGCCTACTAGCGGGTCAATCAGCCATTCGCTCTGGGCTAAAAGATTTGCGACAGTCAGTACTTACCCATTATGACGCCAGTGTGCAAAGTATTATCGCGACAATTGTGGAGCGGCTTGATCAGAACCAAGTATCAACTGTCCTGGCGATACAGGAGGTTATTGAAGCTGATAGAATTTCGGAGGACGAATTGCAGACCATATTAGCAACAGTGCAGCAAACACTCTCTGAGATTCAGAGATATCAAGAAGAATCACGAAATTCCGAAATGGCAGGTAATATTCAACGAATTTCGGAAGTGATTAATGAACCGAAGCTCAATGTTCGACAACGACTTAAAATCACATTACCGATTATCCCCTTACTGATGAAATATGAAGGTGAATTTGAATTAAGTGAAGCTATAAACCTAGAGAATGCTTGGAAATTGCTCGTTGTAAAAGCCCGAAACCATAGTTGAACATTTGTTGTGAACCGATAAACAATAAACGTTTTCTAGTACTTTGATATTGATGAATCTATATTGGCATTACTAAGACTTATTCTTGCCTTCTGGGAAATTTACTTCACTCAAGCGTCTCAAATATTCCTCAAAGCAGATGCATCATTCTCTTTAGATAAACCCTGTCCAAAGTCAAATATATATGCGAGTGAATGAATTTCGCTGAAAAGATCGAGGATTGGTACCTCGCAGCAAGTTTGTTTTTCAATACATAAATTTCATACTCCTGCTGACAAATTGCTAAACACATTCCCTTGGTTTGTTTTGCTGTGCAATAGAAGTGACTATCGCAACACTGCACAGAAAATAGGGGTATTTCCCTAATAATAACAAGCCTGGTGGATTAGTGATAAAATTATTATGCATCGCTCCTAGGATTTTCATTGTACAATGTGAAAAAAATCCATTGGACGCCAAAGCGTTGACAGAACCTTAATAACTCATCCAATGTACCAGACCCACAAGTCGTCCAATGGCTTGGGGCTTAAATGGCAGGACATTGGATGGGAGTAGTCGATTTTTAGGATCGTCCTTTTAAGCCATTGGTTGAGCGTTCGAGCCGCTCCACGCTCACTGACCCCCATATGTGGGGGTTTTATTTTTATAGACACCATATATGGCGGATTCTTGAATATATGAGTCAATTAAATCTCTAATACCTCTTTTAGATAACAGATTTCCAATGTATTCGTTTTATTTTATTTCTGATTTGTCAACAGGAGTCAACGCTAGTCAACAAGAGTCAATACTAGTCAAGGACAACGCTATATCATAGCGATTTTGTAATTTAATAGACGTAATAAGCAGCAATCTACCCATTCTCTCTTGCATTTTTATCCATTGCACTGAAGAGCGCGCGGGTTGAAGTCCCGCCAGGTCCATTGAATTTCATGCATTTCACGGTGGGGATGGCCATGTTATTTTCTTTATTGTTTACATATCGCGTATTTCTTTTATTGATAAAAGTCGATGGACAGATGTCCCGAACACAATTAGATAACTGGCAGCATATGCCGAAGCACTTCATGTCCTATACCCAGCAATTGTACCTCGGGGGATCAGTGATGCAGGCGGCTGCGCTACGTACAGTTTTTATTCAATCCAACAATGAAGGTGCCATGACAAGCTCCAGGAGGAGTATGATTTTGTGTAACTAAGTTGTCAACACATAGATTAGGTCATGCTTGAACATGAAGATAATATCCTGGCTTACATGAGCTTCCCCGTTGAGCATTGGAAGCAGATTTGTTCCAATAATGTATTTGAATGGCCGCACTAGGAGGAGTGAAGAAGGACTGATGTTGTGGGTGTCTTTCAGGATTAGGTTTCGACGATTTGCCTAAAGGGAGCGATTCTCCGAGAACAAGATGAAGAGTGGTAAATAGCGAAGCGCTGCTTAAGCTTGGAATCAATGAACTGGCAGTATGCTTCACTGCTTATGCCAATGGGAGAGCTGATCCTCTACACTCTGGCTCCGCTGCATTGAACCCAAGGTAGTGGAAACGTGGATGCCGCTCCGCTCTATCCTCATTTTCACTACCACTACGACGACAAAATAATAAGATCTTACAGGAAATTCACGAGTGAATCTACACCATTGATTAAGACCTAACTTGGGTATAGCATTATACAACCCTTATTATGAAATCAAAACTCCACTTCCTTTAGTCTTCATTGATTGATAAGAAAAAAGTACACGACTACCAAATTTCTCTTGCGTCTCATTCACATGTGTGTATAATAATTAAAAACAGGTTAACAAAATAAGTTGAATTTTGAGGGAGGAAAAATTTCTCAGATATTTTATATATAGTCCACTGTTCTTTCATTGTGATATTTTCTGCAATAATTATCAGCGAGTCAATTGATGTATTAAATACCTTATGTATATGGATATAATTTTTTATTAAATACATCGCTATAACCAGGAATTAAAATAGTTATCCATATTCATCTATATAAAATGGGGAGGTGTTATATGGGAAGGAAATATATTAGGGTATTTTTGACAGTAGCCGTATTTTTTGTGCTACTCCAAGGGTTCTATCGACAGGGATTTTCTCAATCCGATGTTGCCTTGTCCATCGATGCGGTGGATGATTCAGCCTATCCATTAAACAGCGTCACTTTATCTGTCTCGGATGCCCAGGGATTTCCAATTCGGGGGCTAACAAAAGACAACTTTACCCTGGTTCAAAGTGGGATCAATCTCCCGATTATTAGTGTAACACCGCTAAATCAAAAACCATTAACCATCGCACTGGTTATCGACACCAGCCGCAGCACCGCGTATGGGACGACACCGTCCTTGGGCAGCGTGATCCAGAGTTTAAGCGAATTCATTGACCACGTATCGTTGAATGATCAGATCGAAGTTATTTCATTTTCAGATGATGTAGTAGTACGCCAGGCACCAACATCAGACAAGACATTGGTAAAGGATGCGCTGACTTCGCTCTCCTCCCAAGGGAATGCTTCACTAAATGACGCTATTGTTACAGCAGTGGAAACAATCAAGGATCAACCGGGAAGGCGCTTGCTCGTCTTGATGACCGATGGACCCGACTCGGGCTTAAGCCAATACACCTTTGACCAGGCTATGGATGACGCTGCCCGTCAAAGTGTGATCGTGTATCCTTTCGCTTGGGGCGGTGCTAATCGGGATGATTTATCAAAACTGGCAGATTTCACAAATGGGAAAGTCTACCCTCTTACTGGTGACCAACCAGACCTCAAAGCATTCCAGGCAGCGTTTAATGATATCTTGTTAAATCTTCCAATGCTCAGAGAGCAATATAAACTGCAGTTTCAATCCACCTTTCCAGCAGATGGAATAGAACATGAATTTCTTGTCAGGCTGAATTACTTAGGCCAGGAGGTTGAACAGGTAGGACGGCTTACAGCTCGACAGCGATCCGTGACATTATCTCTTCCGAACCTTCAGGAAGGACAGGTAGTAGGTGGTAAAGTAGATTTTAGCCCCCAGATTTCCGCTCCAGGTTCGGTTACAAAGCTAGAGATCACCCTGGATGGCCAGTCACTAACAAATGTATCTGCTTCACCCTTTGAATATCTGTGGGATTCGACATCTGTTCAGCCTGGACTCCACAAATTCGTATTAAATGCCCAAGATTCAGTCGGTAACACTGGTTCGATGGAGATCAATTTATCCATTCAACCACCCATCACGATTAATATTATCAGCCCAACTGATCAGCAGACGGTGAGCAGCCCCACGAGTATTTCCACCAACGTCACTGCTATGGCGCAGGTCATCAAGGTTGAGTTTAGCGTCGATGACGCTCTTATTTATACTGTAAATGCTCCTCCATATGAATATCAATGGGATCTCAAAGGCGTGCCGGCTGGAAACCATAAGATTAGCGTAGCGGCGTTTGACATCAATGGATATTCCAGCCAAAGTTCGATCAACGTGATTGTTGCCATACAACAAAAATCAGGGTTGATCTGGTTAGCTGGGATTGCCGCCCTTGTCGTGGCAGCGGTTCTTATCCCACTTGGATTACGCTCTAGAAGGAGAATGCAAAAAGTCGCTTCATCCGCAACTATTCCACCTGCCTCATCCGATCAAACGCCATCTGCCAGGATAAGCGAGATGGAGGGGATTAATCCAGACCAAATTTGGACATTATCTTCAGAGAATATAAGATTAGGTCGTAAACGTGATGAAAATGATATACCTTTGAAGGGTTTAAAGGCATCTCGTAAGCATGCAGTAATCAGTTATCGACAAGGTCAATATGTAATCCAATCACTTAACCCTGAAAACCCGGTCATTGTTAATAATCAACCTGTGCAACAGCAAGTACTACATGACGGTGATGTGATTCAAGCTGGAGAAACGATATTAAAATTTGAATTGATAAGTAAAGGGGCATAAAATCTGTGTTTCAAATTGAATCTGCGAGTCTTTCCGATCCCGGGCGCAAACGACAAAATAATGAAGACTATATTGCATCATTTGAGCCAGAAGACCCTGAAGAATTAAAAACCAGCGGTTGTCTTTATCTCGTCGCTGATGGTGTTGGAGGTGCGATAAAAGGGGAAAAAGCCAGCCGTTATGCAGCCCAAAAGGTCTTATTTGAATTCTATCGCCATCCAGAGCTTTCTCCTGAAGAGCGCTTACGTGAATCAATGCGCCAATCAGGTAACGATATATTTAATTATGCTCAAGACAATCATGAAAGTCGGATGGCGACAACTATGGTAGCTGCTGTCATCAGAGGGGAAAAATTAACAATTGCTAACGTTGGC
>Ga0172362_10002706_pt1 | contig 15331 bp, 11 predicted proteins | sample LakKivs1_kivu2a2_FD_114534 | JGI IMG/M metagenome (GOLD analysis project Ga0172362, IMG submission 114534) | Sediment microbial communities from Lake Kivu, Rwanda - Sediment s1_kivu2a2 | ecosystem: Environmental > Aquatic > Freshwater > Lake > Sediment | place: Rwanda: Western Province, Lake...
ATACCCAAACAGACAATAATACAGGCGAAAAAACAGATTTTGATTATAAAATTCCATTGACTACCACCCCATGTTATTTTGGGGGCAAAAGATACTGGTTTATCTGCCCTCTTTCTAAGAACGGGGTGTATTGTGGCAAACGGGTAGGAACTTTGTATAAAGCTGGCGATTACTTCGGTTGCAGGCATTGTTATGATTTAACTTATAACAGCAGAAACAGGAGTGGTATTTTCAAGGCGGCGGGTCAAACCATTAGCGTGCCCGAGCTTGAGAGGTTAGAAAGCGAGGTAAAGCGAAAGTATTATGCAGGCAAGATGACCAGAAGGTATAAAAGGTATCTTGAAAAGCAGAGAAAAGCCTTTTTTCAACTGCAAGTTATGGTAGAAGGTCTTGGCGGGAAGCGAAATAGATAGTTACCATCACTGAAAAAGTTCAGAAACATATTGGACTCTAAGTGAACGTTTATGGAAAGATGGAGATTTCTTTTTAAAGGGGTGGTAGGGTATGCTTCTTTCATGAAGCATCTCTACTCAATTAACAGGTTTGATGGGAGCGAGATAGCTAAGTTTAGGCTTAAGGTTATCTTATTCTCTCAAACATATGGAGTGAGAGCGGCCCAGGATGCCTTTGGGGCGGGAAGATCCACCCTCTTCCTCTGGAAGAAAAACTTAAGGGAGAAAGGAGGTGATCTTTCCAGCCTTCTTCCCCAATCAACCAGACCAAAGACCCCAAGAAGGATGATGGTTGACCAGAAGATATTGAGCTTTATCAAAAACTTAAGAGAGAACAATGGCAGGATTGGGAAAGAAAAAATTAAAGTTCTTTTAGATATCTTTTGTCAGGAAGAGGGATTACCAGTTATTTCCTCTTCCAAGATTGGGAGAATCATTAAGAGAAACAACTGGTTCTTTATCAAACAAGGAAGAATCTACCATAATCCTGCCTCTGGTTGGGCTCAGAGAAAAAAGAAGTCTAAATTAAGAGTGTCTTCTTCCTACCAGAGCCATCAACCAGGAGAGCTCCTCCAGCTTGATACCTTGGTAAGGTTTGACTTAGGAATTAAAAGACACATTTTAACGGCTATTGATCTTTACTCTAAGTTTTCTTTTGCCTTTACCTACAGGAGTCTATCTTCAAGAATAGCCCTAGACTTCTACCAGAAGTTAGAGCTGGTAGCTCCTTTTAAGATTAAGGCAGTTAAGGCTGACAATGGCCAGGAGTTCTTAGGAGAGTTTGATAGTTATTTAAACAAACAGGGGGTAAGACATTATTTCTCCTACCCCAAAACTCCCCAGTCTAACTCATATGTTGAGAGGTTTAACCGGACTATCCAAGAGGAGTTTGTTGAGGCTAATCTGGAGTTTCTGGAAAACACCCAAGAATTCAACCTCAAGCTGATGGATTATCTGCTATACTACAATACAGTTAGACCTCATCAGGCATTAGATTACCTGACTCCCATGGGGTTCATGATTAAGGAGGACTTAGAGTCCAAAAAGTACTGGACCAGTACAATCACTTGACATTACTTAACACTTTAGTTATTATAAAATAGGAAAATTACAATGACACAAAATAACTCAAAAATTAAATACCTCCTTTATGCCAGAAAGTCATCGGAAAGTGAAGATAGACAGGTACAGTCCATTGATGACCAGATAAACCGCCTCAAAAAGCTCGCCAGCGACCTTAGCTTAGATGTTAAAAAAATCTACACCGAGTCAAAATCAGCTAAAAAGCCCAATAATCGCCCTGTATTTGATGAGATGATACAGCGAATTGAAAATGGAGATGCAAACGGCATTTTGTGTTGGCAGATAAACAGACTGTCCCGAAACCCCATTGATAGCGGTAAGTTAAGCTGGCTTCTTCAGCAAGGAATACTTAAATCAATACAGACCATAGACCGCCAATATCTCCCAGAAGATAATGTATTACTTTTCAGTGTTGAAAGCGGTGTAGCTAACCAGTTTATTTTGGATTTGAGCAAAAACACAAAACGAGGGTTACAGAGTAGGTTAGAAAAAGGTTTACCGAACGGCATAGTGCCGCAGGGTTACTTGAATGACAAGGTAAATAAAACCACCGTCAAAGACCCAGAACGATTTAATCTTATAAGGAAAATGTGGGATTTAATGCTTACGGGCAACTACACACCACCGAAGATTTTGGATATTGCCAACAATGAGTGGGGTTACAGAACCAGAAAATACAAAAGGGGCGGCAACAATCCTCTTTCAAGAAGCGGTATTTATAAGATTTTCACCAACCCCTTTTACACAGGGATTATTGAAGTAAACGGCGTTCAGTACGAAAACAAGGGAATGTATGAGCCGATGGTAACTCTTGAGGAGTATGACCGAGTACAAATGCTTCTTGGTAGAAAAGGCAAGCCAAGACCAAAACGCCACGAGTTTGCGTTCACTGGTTCTATTCGTTGCGGAGCGTGCGGCTGTCTTTATACCGCCGAAACTAAAAAGAAACTTATCAAAGGTACTGGAGAAATCCGAGAATATACCTATTACCATTGCACCCGTAAAACAACAAAGGTTAAGTGTAACCAAAGAAAGAACATCAGAAAAAAAGACCTTGAATTATTGATTGAAAAGGAAATAGAAAAATACATCATCTTGCCAGAGTTTTTAGGGTGGGCACTGGAAGGCTTAAATAAGAGAAACGATACCGAAATTGAAGACAGAAGTAAAATCCACGAGACGCAATCCAGAGCATTGCTTGATACACAAAGACAATTAGACGAGCTAACCAAGATGAGATACCGCCAGCTTATTGACGATGAGACCTTTTTAAGAGAGAAAGATAGCCTCCAGAGCCAAATCACTCAATTAAAAGAACGCTTGCGGGAAACAGAAACACGAGCCGAAAAATGGCTTGAGCTTACCGAGAAAACTTTTGCCTTTGCTACTTATGCGAGAGCGGCTTTCTTACGGGCTAACAAAATGGGTAAAGAAGGGTTAGAACTGAAAAAGGAAATTTTAATGGCACTCGGAAAAGTGCCGATAATGAGGGATGGAACGCTTACTATTGAGACCAACGACTGGCTAGTTCCCATTAAAAATGAGTATCCAGCATTGGAAAAGAAATACAAAAGGTTAGAACTGAAGAAAAAGTCCGATATTAAGGCACAAACGGAGGCTCTTGACTCCATTCGTACACAATGGCTGGAGGGCCAGGACTCGAACCTGGATTAAATGCTTCAGAGGCATCTATCCTACCATTAGATGACCCTCCAATCCTACGAATATTTTAACAAATTCATTTATTCCAATCCACTGTGATACACTTAAAAAGTTAGATTATTTTAAAATTTTCCAAAGGGGGTGAAACTATGGAAAAGCTTTTGCCGATTCTTTTAGGTGGGTTGTTTGGGGGATTACTAAGGGGTTTGCTGGGGATTTCCAAAGACCTTATTACCAAAAAGGAAGAGACGATTAATTATGGCTATTTCTTTCTGTCTTTAGCGGTTTCTGCCGCCATTGGCATTATTGCTGCTTCTTTTTGGCCTGAAGGAGACTTCCGAATTGCCCTTTTGGCTGGTTATGCCGGAAGCGACTTTTTGGAGGGATTGTTTAAATTAAAATTCCAAGAAGGTTTCAAAAAGCTCCTGGGATAACGTTTTTCTATTCCAATATTCTTAAGAATTTGAGAATAGTAGGAGAAACTAGAGGAACTCTTGGGTTATTATATTAATTAAGGATTCTATTGGGAGGTGCAAAGCTATTTCACCTGGAAGGTGCAAAGCTAAAATATCAGGTATTGGGGATCTTACGGGAGCAGGAGGGAGACTTTTTATAGCCGGCTTTTTTCGCTTCGGATTCGCTACAAAACCATTCTTCGCCCATATTTTTCTCAATAATCGTTTTTGAATAATCAGGACAATCGGGAGTTAGGTACTTCTTTTCCTTTGTCCGGTCATCAATATTTCCTTTAATTGGACATTTGGGATTTGGGGGATTTAATTGATAACATTTGGTGCTGAAAACACCAATCTTATTTTGCCGAGCATAATCATTAGCTGCCTTTATCTTCGCATTTTCTATCCCACCTTCCCGAGTAGTAACCGCAAAACCATTTCTAATCATATATTCATTAATCAATTTCCCATTTTGATAGACCATGGCCATTATCCGGCCATAACGATCGGTCTTTAAATCCCTTAAAACAACCTTTTTACCTAAGATTTTGTTTGTTAAAGCTTTATAAGACTCCGGTCCATAACAAAATTTCATTTCTGGAGCGTCCAAACTGGCCAATCTTATGGTTTGGTCATTGGCAATTTTAAAAGAATCTCCATCCAAAACTGCTACCACCTTTTCGCCAACAAAGTAAGGAAGCTGGGTGACGGCAACACTGGCACCGATAGCCACCGCTGCTAAACTAACAGCAGCAAATTTCTTTAAGCGAGAAACTTGATTTTTCTTTTTGTTCTTCGCAGCCACAATTATTAGTATATATTAAATCCAGATATTTAGAGAGCTAAATAATTTTTAAGATCTACGCTTAGGAGGTGTGAGAAGATTGGGAGGTGTGAAGCTATCACACCTCGAAGGTGTGAACCTGAATGACTTTCTGGAGGCGGGAGAGAGTTTCTTTTTTGCCTAAAATTTCTATTGTTTCATTAATCGGTGGAGTAATTTTGCAACCACAAATAGCAATTCTTAAACTCATATAAAAATCGCCTATTTTCCAATTGTTTCCTTTAATTAAAGTGGTTAATTTCTCATTTATTTCTTCCAATTTCCAATCAGAAATTTCTTTTAAAACTTTTATAGCCTTTTCTATGTACTCTTTTTTTAGGTCACTTAGGTTGGCTAAGTTACTTAGGTTAGAAAGATTTGGAGAGGATAAGATTGGGGCTACCAAAGTTTCAAAATCAGTTAATTTAACCATCCGATCTTTAACCAAAGGAATGATTTTCTCAATAAAGTCTTCATTTAAAGGGTAAGAAGAACCCCACTTCGTCCCGACATACGTCGGGACTTCGCGGGGCAAGCCAGAAGGACTAGATAAATAAGACTTAATAAGAACAAAAAGTTCTTGGTCGGTTTTCTGACGGATATAATAGCCGTTAAACCAATCAAGTTTTTTGCGGTTGAAAACCGGGTTAGAAATTTGTAAACTTCCTTTTTGAAAGTTTTCCACAAACTCTTGAAGGGTAAATAATTCCCGATTATCTTTCGGCGCCCAACCCAAAAGCATAATAAAATTCAAAATTGCCTCCGGAAGATAACCTTCAGCCAGAAATTCCTCACAAGAAACACTGCCTTTTCTTTTGGAAAGTTTTCCTCCGGAAGGATCGAGGATATCTGTCAGATGGCCAATTTGCGGCAATTTAAAACCTAAATATTTGAAAAGTAAAAGATGAACCGGAGTGCTGGGAAGCCAGTCGTGGCCACGAGTAATATGGCTAATTTCCATTAAGGCATCATCTACGACCACGGCTAAATGATAAGTAGGAAAACCATCAGATTTTAAAAGCATTACTTCATCAATATCTTTTGTATTCCAAGAAATTTCTTTTTTCAAGATAAAATCATAATAGGATACTTCTTCATTTTCCGGAATTTTTAACCTAATCGCCGGTTTCTCTCCTGAATCAATCTTTCTTCTAATTTCCTCTTCTGAAAGATGACAACAATTTTGATCTCTTAATTGAATCAACTTCTTTTCGTGTCTTTTTTTTATCTGTTCTTTGGTTTCTGAAGGACAAAAACAATAATAAGCATGGCCTTCGGCCACTAATTTTTCTGCATATTTTTCATAAATGCCTAACTTCGCCCGTTCAGATTGAATGTAGGGAGCATATGGGCCACCAACTTCCGGACCCTCATCCCATTTAATTCCAAATTTTTTTAACATTTCGCAAAGTTTCTCTGTTGCTCCCGGAACAAATCTTGTTCTGTCGGTATCTTCTATCCGGAGAATAAATTTTCCTTTTTGGCTTTTAGCAAAAGCATAAGCATAAAGAGCAGTTCTTAAACTACCAATATGTAAAGAACCTGTTGGACTGGGAGCAAATCTGGTTCGTATCTCACTCATTTAATCTTGATTTTATCATTTATCACCCATATACTCAAAGTATCAGTCATGGTCCTTAGTTATCGGTCTTGGCTGCCAGTTTAGTCTAAAGTTTATGGTCTTTGGTTTTAGACCAAGACGATGACCTATTACCAAACCGGCTGCCCAGACAAAAACCCAAGACTATTAACTCATAAGGATGACAAATCTAACAGAAACTTCATATTACACCCGGAAAATTCTTAAGTATGGTTCAATTTCTTTTGTGACCTTTTTGGTTTTAAGAGGACTCTTTTTAGTTGGACTTGAATGGTGGAAAAAAACTCATCCCGAACCACCGCCTCCACCAACTTTAGCTTTTGGAAAAATCCCAGCCATTAAATTCCCTAAAAAGGATTCCAATCCGCCTTTTTATCCAAGATTAGAAACAGTTGATAATCGCCTACCAACCTTCCCGACAACGGCTAAAGTTTATTTTATTCCCCAGCAAACCTCAAATCTTTTTACTTGGGACCGAGCTAAAGATTGGGCCAAGCAAATTGGCTTTTCTGTTGAGCCGGAAACTCCAAACGAATATACTTTCGTTTTTAAAACCCAAAGTTTTCCAACAACAACTTTAACAATGAATGTTCTTTCGGGAAATTTTACTATTTCTTATAACTACCAAAATGATTTAACTTTAGTTGGTTTAAAAAGTGCTCCTCCCCAAGAGCAAGCTATCGCCGAGGCCAGAAATTTTCTTCAAAAAGCAGGTGTTTTTACCGTAGATTTAACTAATGGCTCTCAGGAGATTGTTTACTTTAGATTTGAACCGCCAAATTTAGAGCCAGCCATTGCTCTTTCAGAAGCTGATCTTACCTTAGTTAATTTTTTTAGAGTTAATTTAGATGATCTTAAGATTATGCCTCCTAATCCTAAAAAATCTCTGGTTTCTGTCTTAATTTCCGGTTCAACTGATTCTCAAAAAAGAATTCTTGAAGTAAACTACACCCATTTTCCTATTAATGAAACAACTTCCGCTACTTATCCTTTAAAAAATATTGAAGATGCTTGGCAAGAACTACAGAAAAATGAAGCATATTTGGCAAATTTTGGCCAAAATTATGATGGTCAAGTGGTTATAAGGAAGATCTATTTAGGTTATTTTGATCCCCCAGATGAGCAAAAATTCCTGGAACCTATTTATGTTTTCGAAGGAGACAGGGAATTTTTTGCTTATGTTTCTGCCTTAGACCCAGAATATATTAGTAAAGAGGGCTCTCCCAAGTAAAATTTGTAAAAACCCAATTTACTAAATTTTGGGTTTCAACAAAGCGATCCTGACTCCCCAAAATTGCTATTACAATCCTTTTTCTGTCTCTTTCTATAAAAGTAATTAAGCATTCTCCTGCTTGCTGAGTCCAACCTGTTTTTACTCCTTTTACTCCATCAAGTTTTCCCACTAAGGCATTAACATTAGTCAATTGGTGAGAAATTTTTCCCTCAATATCAAAAATAGTCATCTTTTCTGTTCCCACAATTTTGGAAAATTCTGGATTCTTCATGGCAAAAATCGCTAATTTAGCTAAATCTGAGGCGGTTGAATAATGCCCTTCCTCATCATAACCAACAGGATTGGTAAAATGGGTGCCAGTTAAATTCAACTCCTTTGCTTTTTGATTCATCGCCCAAATAAAACCCTCCTCACCATTTGGAAAATTTTCCGCCAAAACTAAAGCAGCATCATTAGCAGACCCAACTAATAATCCATATAAAAGACTTTCCACGCTAATTTTTTCATTTGGAACAAGTTTCATTTTTTGGCCTTCAATCTCCTTAAGACCATTTACTTCCAAAACGTGATCCAATTTGTAGTTTTCTAAAGAAATTAAGGCGGTCATTATTTTTGTCGTTGAGGCGGGCGCAGTGGAAATTTTTGAATCCTTCTGCAAAAGTTCCACTCCTGAATCCACATCAATAATCACTACTGATCTGGCGGTCAAAACTGGAGGCTCAATTCCTGAAGAATTTTTAGGATATGCCGGAGGGGTTGGCAAATTAAGCTTGGAAACTTTACTCTCTAAAAGGAAATTTGGAGGAAAGGAAATCAAATAAAATCCGATCAGAATTAATAATCCTGTCAAAAAAGTGAAGGAAAAAATCTTTCTTATTTGTTTAGAAAAATTCTTAGACATTATGAAGCAAAATTACCGATTTGAGGCTTGGCCAGAAAAACGTAATCTTTATAACTTATTTCTACTGACTTGGTATGTAATCCCGCATTAAAAGCAATTGTTTTATTCTTCCCCAAACTAATATCAATAAATGTTGGCAAATTATGGATCATTCCGAATGGAGAAACCGCCCCAATTTTTATCCCTGTTAATTGTTCCACCTCTTCCGCCTTTGCCATTCTCAAGTCTTTAATGCCAAACTCCTTTTTAACTTTTTCCGAATCCACTTTTTTAGCTGCAGAAATGACGACCATAATCGGATTATTATCGGCTATCATCACTAAAGCTTTTGCTCCTTGTTCAATTTTAGTTCCTCTAATTTTGGCTGCTTGTTCACTGGTCAAGACAGGGTCATGTTCAAAAACTTTATACTTAATTTTATTGACTTTAAAAAGTTTAAGAATTTCCTCAAAAACTTCTTCTCCAGCCGAATCACTCTTTGGTTGACCTTTTTTACTCTCAATTTCCGAAAGCCGTAAATCTATTCTTTCCATATCCCGAGGGAAAAGACTAGCTTCTCGGATATTACCTAAATTAAGAACCTGCATGGTTATTCTTTCCGCTCCTAAACAAAAACCTCCTTCTGGTGGCATTCCGTACTTAAAAGCCTGAAGATAAATTTCAAAGTCCTCTGGTTTATTGCCCCATTTTTTGATATGTTCAATTAGGGTTTGATAATCATTAATTCTTTGACCACCAGTGACCCATTCTAATCCTCGACCGAGCAAATCAAAGCTACAAGTATATTCTGGATCCTTAGGATCAGGATAAGTGTAAAATGGTCTTTTTTTGGTTGGGTAATGAGTAATAAAGATTAACTCAGAGTCATATTTTTCTTGAGCATATTGACAGATTTCTCTTTCGTCCTCGGGATCTAAATCTGGTTCTTGACGATGATCCTTACCGGTTCTTTGAAAAATTATTTCCTGAGCTTCTCTCATTTTAAGAATCGGAATTCTTTTGGCCAATTTTGGTAAAGTAGCTGAAAAGAGGTTTAATTCATTTTTATTTTTTTCTCCAACTTTAATAAAAATATCCCTTATTAATGTTTCGACAGTCATCATTATCTCGTTAAATGAATCAATAAAGCCCATTTCTGCATCTAAACCAAGATACTCTGTTAGGTGTCTGGTGGTTATTGAAGGTTCGGCCCGATAGGCATGAGCTAAAGTAAAAACTCTTTCAAAAATTCCTACCATAATTTGTTTGTAAAGTTGAGGAGATTGGGCTAAAAAAGCTTCATTTTTAAAATAACTTATCTTAAAAACTTGAGCCCCACCCTCAGTAATACTCGGAACAATAGTCGGCACCTGGATCTCAGTAAATCCTTGTTTTTTCAAAGACTCCCGGAAAGCAGCAATAATTGTTTCTTGAACATTAAAAATGGCTTTTATTTTTGGATGGCGCAAGGTTAAACCTCGATAATCCAGAAGTGTTGGTAACTCAATTTTTAGTTCCTGACTGCCTATATCGAAAGGTAATTCTTTGGCTTCGGCTAAAACCTTAATTTCTTTCAGCTCCACCTCCACCTTTCCGCTTTCCAAATTAGGATTAACCATCTGGGGTGGTCTTTTTTTGACTAATCCTTTTATTTCTACTACCCATTCTGGCCGAAGTTTTTTTAATGGTTCGCCTCCAACTACCTGAACGACCCCTGATCTGTCTCGCAAATCGATAAAAACAATCTTTCCGTGGTCTCGGCGCGTATTTACCCAACCGCAAAGCTTAACTTCTTGACCAATTTTTTGGGGAGTTTCGCTGGCTAAGGTTCTCTCCATACTCGAAATTATACCTCTTTTCTTAAATTTTTTAAAATTTCTTTTCTGGCTGTTCTGGTTACTACAAATTCCAACCACTTAACCGAAGAACGATCCTTTTTTCCTTTAATTATTTCCACAATATCTCCGTTTTTAAGCTTAGAAGACAACAAGACCATTTTCCCATTCACTTTAGCTTCTTGGATTGCATTTCCTAATTCGGTATGAATGGCATAAGCAAAATCTACCGGAGTTGCTCCAGTTGGCAAATCGTAAACATCTCCTTTGGGTGAGAAAACAAAAATCCGGTGAGCTAAGGCATCAAATTTTAAGGAATCTAAAAATTCTTTAGAGTCAACAATTTCTTTTTGCCAAGCCACTAATTCCTTCACCCAAGTCATCTTTTCGTCTGGTGCAAAAAATCCTTTATTCACTTTCTCGTCCGAGAGAATCTTATTTTTCTGCTCCGAATAATACCAATGTGAAGCTATACCATTTTCTGCTTCTTCGTGCATCTGGTAAGTTCTAATCTGAACCTCAATTATCTTTCCATTCGGTCCAAAAACTCTCGTGTGAATCGAACGATATCCATTTGGTTTTGGTTGGGCGATAAAATCTGAAGTTCCCCAACGAGGTGAGGGTTTCCAATTTTTATGAACAACTCCTAAGGCGGCATAGCAATCTCTTACCGACCTAACTAAAATTCTCACTGCTATTAAATCATAAACCTCATTTATATCCATATTAATTTCTGGTCTTAATAATTTTCGCCAAAGACTATAAAGATGTTTTGGACGACCATGAATTTCCGCCTTTAGTTTTTCTTTTTTCAATTCAGTTTGTAAAATTTTCATCGCTTCCTTTAATTCCTTATTTAGCTTTTGCAAATAAGGTGAGCAGTTGAATATCAACTCGTCATACTCTTTTGGATAAACATAGGGAAAGGCTAAATCTTCTAATTCTCCTTTTAATTTTCCAATCTGCAATCTATCAGCCAAGGGAGCATAAATTTCCAATGTTTCCCTTGAGATCCTTATTTGTTTTTCTTCTGGCAAAAATTGCAAGGTCTGAAGATTGTGAAGCCTGTCAGCCAACTTAATAAAAACAACCCGCAGATCTTTAGCCATCACTAAAATCATTTTTCTTAAGTTTTCTACAAATTCTTCTTCAGTTTCTCCTCTCAATTTTAAATTTCCTACCTTCGTTACTCCCTTAACTAAAAAAGTCACATCTTCCCCAAATTCTCTTTTTAGCTCTTCTTCTCTCACACCCGCATCTTCAATTACATCATGGAGAAAAGCCACGGCAATCGAGACAGAATCCATCTTTAAATTAGCTAAGATTTCCGCCACTGAAATAAGATGTTCCATCACTGGATCACCAGAAAGTCTTTTTTGACCAAAATGGGCAATATCAGCAAACTCAAAGGCTTTTTTAATCAAATCAAAATTAGCTTGGGGATTATATTTTTTTATATTTTTGATCAGTCTATTTAATCTTGTGCGCATTTGATGTCTTTTAATTTCAGTTCTAACTTTTTCTCGCTGTTCCAAAGATTAAGACTTAAATTATAGGCTACCTCAATTTCCTGGTCAACCTTCAGTTTATCGACTAGGTAACCCAAACTAAAAGCGATGGCGGGATAGTTAGGGATGTTAGGGATATTAGGAGCTGGAGAGAGGGTCAACTTTAAGTGCTTACCGTCTGTACCTACGGTGCGGAGATTTTTTACTACTACCCGGCTGGTAAAAATTGGTTCTGGATTACCGATACCAAATGGCTCAAATTGAGAAAATTTTTCATAAAGATCATCTGATAAATTCTCTAAATTTAATTCGCAATCTATTTTTAAAGTTTTTGTTAATTTTTGCTCATCCAATTGTTGTTCTGCTAACTTTTCTAATTTTGACTTTAAGATCTCCAACTTTGCTGTCTCAATAGTAAAACCAGCGGCCATAGGATGACCTCCAGCATCAACTAATAAGTCCGAACATGTCCGAATCGCCTCAATAATGTTAAACCCGTTAATTGAACGAGCCGAAGCTTTGGAATAAGTTTCTCCTTTTGAAACCACAATTGCCGGTCTGTAAAATTCTTCCACTAACTTTCCGGCCACCAAACCAATTACCCCAAAATGAAAAGACTCATCTGCCAAGAAAATTAGTTTATTGGAAGAAACATACAAGGCTTTCGCTTGTTCAACTGTTCCATCTAAAAGACTCTGCCTTTCTTGATTTGAAATCTCCATTTTTTTGGCTAATTCGGCGGCTTTATTCTTATCTTTAGTACAAAGTAGTCTTAATGACTCAATAGCATGTTCCATTCTGCCTTTAGCATTAATCCTTGGATTAATAATATAGCCAATTTCGTAGGTACCAATTCTTTGACTGTCTAAACCAGTGTTCTCAAAAATAGCCACCAAGCCCGGCCTGGTTGTTTTTTTTAATTCTTCAATTCCATATTTAATAAAACCCCTGGCTTTCCCAACTACCGGCATAACATCACCTACTATTCCTAAGGCGCATAAGGCTAAATCAGCTTTGAGTTTTTGCTTGGGAGCTCCTAAAGCCTTGGCCAAAACCCAAGCTACTGCCGTTCCAGAAATTTCTTGAGTATGAATCACTGCTAAAGCCGGCGGATTTTTTTTAGTTGGTTCATGATGATCGGTCACAATAGTTTGGATTCCCAATTTTTCGGCATACTCAATTTTTTGATGAGCGGTTATCCCATGATCAACAGAGATTAAAAGTTTAAGTTCGGAATCTTGGTTCTTTAATTTTTGAATGGATTCAACATTAAAACCATAACCCTCGGTAATTCTATCGGGAATATAGGGCAAAACTTTCGCTCCCATTTGATAAAGCGTTTCCCATAAAATAGCTGTTCCACAAATCCCATCTGAATCGTAATCACCCCAAACTATAATATGTTCCTTATTCTTGACTGCCTTTCTTATTCTGGTAACTGCTTTAGTAATTTGGCTCTTGCTTACTCCAAAATCTTCGGGTTTCATTTTAAGGGGATTTTGAGGATTCAAAAAATTCTTAATCTGCTTTTCAGTTTTCAAACCACGGTTTTTAAGAAGAATGTCAATAATGTCCGTAATTTGTAATTTGTAATTTGTAATTTGTAATTTATTTATAATTTCCCATCTCATTTCTAATATGACGGGTGGCACGCGTTGGAAAACGCGGAGACAGCCTGTCCCTCCGAGGCCTTGGCGAAGGCGGAAGACCCGTCATCACCCAGTTTATACTAGATATAATTGATGCTATAATTCTACCAGCATGCGTTCAATTCTTCCACCTAAAATTACCAAAAAAATTCCTAAAGAAGTTTTGGAAATTTTCCAAAAATTTAGCGATGCTGGTTATGAGATTTACTTAGTCGGTGGTGGTGTTAGAAATCTATTAACTGGAAAAGTTCCCGTAAACTGTGATTTCACCACTAATGCCCATCCTGAAGTGATTCAAACCTTATTCCCCGATAGCTTTTATGATAATCGTTTTGGCACTGTTGGTTTGATGATTAAAAGAGGCAAAAAAGAAGAAAGATATGAAATTACTACCTATCGAAGTGAAAAAGGCTACTCCGACTCTCGCCATCCCGATAAGATTTATTGGGGAAAAAGCTTAGAGGAAGACCTAAAACGTCGGGAATTTACTATCAGTGCTATGGTCATCGGTCCCCTTCGACTCTCCCTCGACAAGCTCGGGATCGCTCAGGGCAAGCCCACCAACCACCAAAACTTTGAGCTAATTGATCTTTTTGGAGGAATGGAAGATTTTAAAAATAAAATAGTCAGGGCAGTTGGTAATCCCCAAGAAAGATTTCTTGAAGATGCTCTAAGATTAATGCGGGCCGTCCGCTTAGCTTCTCAATTAGGTTTTATTATTGAACCGGAAACGTTTGGGGCTATTAAAAATAACGCCCATCTTCTTAATAGAATCTCTCGGGAAAGAATCCGTGAAGAGCTTTTTAAAATCTTAGGAAGTGATTTTCCAGCAGAGGGAATAATTTTACTCATGACCTCAGGCTTACTACCATACATTATCCCTGAACTTTTAAAAGGTTATGGCTTGGACCAAAAAGGTCATCATATTTTTGATGTTTGGAATCACTCGCTTCAATCTTTAAAAAATTGTCCTTCCAAAGACCCAATTGTCAGATTAGCAACTTTAATTCATGACATTGGAAAACCTTATGTGGTTAAGGGAGAAGGCGCAAATCGGACTTTTTATAATCATGAAGTCGCCGGAGGAAAAATTGCGGAAAATTTGGCTGACAGATTAAAATTCTCAAAAGACGAAAAAGAGAAATTAGTTATCTTAGTTCGTTGGCACCAATTTACTTGTGATGAAAGACAAACAGATTCGGCTATAAGAAGATTTATTAGAAATATCGGCAAAGAAAATTTGCAAGATATGTTGGATTTGAGAGTTGGTGACCGATTAGGCGGAGGGGCAAAAGAAACTTCCTGGCGTTTGGAAAAGTTTAAGCAAAGATTAGTAGAAGTCCAAAAACAGCCCTTTACTGTTCAAGATTTGAAAATTAACGGCCACGATGTAATGAAAGTCTTAGGTCTTAAACCTGGACCGAAAGTTGGGGAAGTTTTAAATAAAATTTTTGAGGAAGTTGAAGAAAATAGGTTGGAAAACAAAAAAGAAATACTCTTAAAAAAACTTCAAAAGATTAAAGATGAATAAAAGTGAGCTTCATAAATTGACCAAAATTCTTTGGGATTGGTTAGCGATTAAAGATGAGCCATCAAAAAGTGATCTTATTTTTCTGGTTGGAGGCTCAAAATTAGAAACGCCCAAAAAGGGATTGGAACTTTACCAAAAAGGCTTTGCTCCATATCTTGCCACTTCCGGCAAAACAGGAACATTTAACGACTCTGGTTGGAACAAACCAATTGCCGATGTGTTTGCAGAATTTCTTATCACTAAGGGTGTTAATAAGAATAAAATAATTGTCCAGAACCGCTCAATGAATACTCTTGAAGATATTGTTTTCACCATGAAAGTGATAATTGAAAGAAAAATACCCCATCAGAAAATAATTATCGTTTCTCGGCCATTTCACCAAAGACGTTCTTTTGCCACTTTTAAAAAGCAGTTTCCTTATTTCGAATATCTCAATGTTCCCAACGACGAAAAACTTCCTTCGGAAAATGAAGAAGAAAAATTAAAAGAATTTGCGGTTAGGTGTCTTAAAGAATATGAAAGATTAGAGCAATATGCCATTAAAGGTGATCTTGAAAAACAAATTATCCCTTCAGAAATCTTCAAAACTTACCAAAAACTAACAACCAATATTCCACAT
>Ga0172362_10002707_pt1 | contig 15327 bp, 19 predicted proteins | sample LakKivs1_kivu2a2_FD_114534 | JGI IMG/M metagenome (GOLD analysis project Ga0172362, IMG submission 114534) | Sediment microbial communities from Lake Kivu, Rwanda - Sediment s1_kivu2a2 | ecosystem: Environmental > Aquatic > Freshwater > Lake > Sediment | place: Rwanda: Western Province, Lake...
CACGGGCTATCTCATCTGGCTTATTTGTAGCGATGGTGATGCTTCTGCCGATGAGGTCGATGCCGTGATAGTCACACACAGGCCGGGCGAGGGCCGCCACCAAAGCGCTGTCGATGCCTCCGGACACGCCGAGGACGAGGGACTTCAGTCCGTTCTTTTCTACGTAACCGGACAAGGATTTTCTGAGGCTTTCTGTCACTCTGGTGCAGTCCATGTAGTCTCCTCTACCGTGTAACCTTATGCGCGGCCACGTCTCTACGGACCACGCTGGTGAGATACCCTTGAAATTCCGGATCTTCACACATGCTCTTCGATGGCGTGTCGCTGATTTTTGCCACAGGTTGCCCGTTACACTCGACCATCTTGATGACGTTTTGGAGCGCAGGGTAACCCACATCGTTGGTGAGGTTCGTGCCAATGCCGAAACTCGTCTTGATGCGAGGGAAGAAGGCGTTGTTGATCTTCGCGGCCACCTCAAAATCGAGCCCGTCACTGAACACGGCAACCTTGGTGCGCGGCTCGATTTTGAACTTCTTGTAGTGGGCGATGATTTTTTCCCCCCACTCGAACGGATCTCCGCTGTCGTGGCGTACGCCATCGTACAGTTTTGCGAAGTACATGTCGAAGTCAACCAGGAACTTGTCAATCCCCAATGTGTCAGTAAGTGCTATGCCAAGGTTTCCTCGGTATTCATCGGCCCACTTCTGCAGCATAAACCGCTGGCTGTCTACGAGACGTGGCCTGAGTGCCTGTCCAGCCTGTATGGCTTCATGAGCCATGGTGCCAAAGATAGGCATGTTGTGGAGCATACCAATCATCGGATTGCTGGTTCCAGTGATGACACCTGCCGAGTAGAGGGTTGTCGTAACTTCCTCGTGCCACTCCCCTGTGAAAGCTCTGCGACCACCGAAGTCGTTTATCGGGAACACCTGTCCCCTCGGGATGGACAGATTCATACTGCTGACGTATCCATCAAACATCATGATCTTCTCACGCAGGCGCTTCCGTCCCTCGTCCAGGTCGTTCACATCGTGTACATTGCGACTGTACACCTCGTGCACGATCTTCAGCACCGGTATCTCAAGCATGATGACGTGGAGCCATGGACCCTCGAAGACGATGTCGAGTTTTCCGTTACGTTCGCCGACCTTGATGAAGTTTCGGTTGAACTGAAACAGGCGCAGGAACTCCACGAAGTCTTTCTTGATGAAGCGTATGCCTGCCAGGTAGGAAAGTTCCGGCGCAGTGAAACGTAGCGTACACAGGTAGTCAATTTCTTTCTCGATCTCGGCCCGGAACGGTAGGAGGTCGACATCCTCGTTCCTGCACTTGAACCGGAATTTGGTCCACGCGGCTGGGAATTGGTGAAGAACCATCTGAGCCATCGTGAACTTATAGAGATCTGTGTCCGTCAGCATCTGCATGACGTACCCGTTACTCCGATCAATGGCGCTACAGAATTTCATATCGACTCACTTTCTATCACCTGCTGTTAGGTACTTCTTGGCAGGAGGCAAATTTTGCCTCCGGGTTCTCAAGTCGTATCTGTGACAGGAACTCTTCTTCCGGGTTGTCGACGGCGTAGAAGGACTTCATGAAGAAAGGCCTTAACACCAAACCGTTGAACTCCTTCTCGAACTGCTCTAATCCATCGTCTACGGCTGAATCGTTATAGAACACATTTGACATGAAATGCTTGAATTCGCTCATCATCCTGTTCTGCTCCGCAAGATCTTTCCCGGATGATGGATGAACCCAACACTGCACCATGTAAGTTCGCTCATGTAGTCCGTCACGTGTTTTGGTCATGTCGTTTTGGCCGTAGTTTTCTGTCTCCGGCTTTCCTCCCCAGCCGTAATATACCTTTTTGAACATTGATTACCAACTTTTTGACTTGTGGTATTCGTTAATCACTTGAAAACAAACATCTTGCACAGTTTCTTTGTCCGGAGTATACGGCAGTTTGGAAGATTCGTAGAGCGTTCCGAGTTTGAAGTCCATGTCTGCCGCGTACTGCTCGACCTGCTCGTACTTCCAAGCCCCATTTCTGATTGCCTTGAGTTCGTCAGCATCGATTCCCGTACGGTCGACATTGACTTTCGAAGTAGACAATATCTCCTCGCCCATCCTCAACAACCTGATGAGATGCATAGCGTGCTTACAATCGAAATTAAATTTCTCTTCAAGCGCCGCGCGCTTCTTGTTCCTGGACTTCGACCACTGTTGGTACTGCTCCCACTCCGTCTTACGGTTGAGATACACGACCTCTTTGCACGCCATGTCGTAGTACTCATCCTTAAGGTACTGCGTACCGATAGCTTGGAAGGCGTGGGCCTGCGCGGAGATACCCATCTGAAGCCATTCCATGGCCAGTTTACGTTGGTTCGGGTCAAGGAACCGCGCCAAAAGTGGTATCACCCAATCACCGTAGATCTGGTCAAGTTCATCGAGGAACTCGCTACGGCGGTCATCTGGTATGGCACTCAAAGCGGTGAAGCACACCGCTTTGAGTTGGGACGTAGGAAAAAGTGACTGCTCTGGAAGCCCCAATTCCGTCCGCACAGGGGCGGATTTCGGGGGGTCGAGCAGGAATTTCCGGTGTGTCTTGATCCTGTGTAGCTGTGCTATGGCGTACCCCGAAAATGTGTACCGGCACTTTTTGGACAGGAACTTGTCACGGACATAGGCGATGCGCTCCCACCAAGGGGTCATCTTCAGAATGCACCGTTCCGGAGCCCACAACAAGTCAAGCATGTTGGGGTTGTTCTCAAGTAGTAACGATACGGCCTTATGGATGGCGTAGATTTTCCTATCAATTCCGTCGAAGTTGGCGAATTCTTCTACCCGTTTGAATCCAGTGAAGTATTCCGGGCCTGGTATCATGACACCGACGCTATCAACATCGGACTCCGGGGTGTTTGTCCCGTAGGCCTGCGATCCTACAACCGTCTCAAATATGCAGTTTTCCAGTGCGTACGACTGTTCCATGTCTTCCTCCACTCCGAATATACTTTTTAGTACCCCTTTTTTACCGAGAATTTGAAGCTTTGAGAAAGATCACGTGGCGCTGTAATCCGATATGTACATCACAGTAAATTGGATCGGAACGACTTGCGACCAATGGCCAATAGTCAATTGATACATCGTTTTTGGTTGCCCAATGAATCCAGAGACACTCCCCGAGGCTACCCTATGCTTGTGAAAAGATGGATACCGAGTCCCTTCTTCAACACGCGGCCCGAGGCGTTCCCTATCGATATGATCGTGATACATCACATTGGGTCGAAGAACGGTAAGCTGTATGGTGTAAATGGGGCAGTGGAGTGGTTTACAAATGAGAGTCTTCACAAGAACCCAAAGACAGGCGCAATCGAAAACAAGGTGAGTGCACATTACATCATCCCGAGGTCAGTGTACGACACGACGGCAGACATGATAGCCCTTGTGGATCACAAGAACGTGGCCTATCACGCCGGAGAATCGTCTTGGGTCGTCAGGGGTCAGAAGCGCACCAACATCAACAACTACAGTATAGGGATCGAGTTGGAAGGTGACGGGAACTTCACCGAGTATACCGACTTCCAATATGATCGTCTCGCGACATTGGTTAAGGATTTGATGCAGACGTATCCGATAGCGGAAAACAACATAGTAGGGCACGAGGACATCGCGCCAGACAGGAAGGTCGACCCTGGACGTCTTTTCGATTGGAAGCGTTTCAGGACCAGCATATCCACAAAGGTGCAAGTAGCAGTACCGGAGCCAATGCGCGTACCCGATGAGGATTTCTACATGGGTTCGGGCGATGTTGGCTCAAAAGGATTCTTCTCATTCATTTCAAGGTTTTTTCGTAGATAGTCCAGCGGACGCATCATTGTGAACGATGCCGCGTCTACTGGTGTGGGTTTTGCACGCCTTATTGTGTCAGGGAGTTGACCCGGAAGAGTAACTGAGTTATATTGTCCATCGCCCTCAAGACATCAGGAATCACACTGTAGATAGGAATACACATGCAGAGTAAAGAATTCTTCACAACCCCCATCTCCAGAGCCATCTGGGAAGACCGCTATGCGCTCAAGGACAAGGATGGCAACAAAATCGAGAAAGACATCTACGAGACGTTCAAGAGAGTTTCGAACGCCGTAGCCTCAAAAGAGTCGGTTCCGTCAAAATACGCAGAAGACTTCTACGAGATAATGGCTGACAGGCTGTTCTGTCCTGCTGGCAGGATTCTTGCCCAAGCAGGGACACACTACTCTCAACTCCTCAACTGCTTTGTACTTTCATTCCGTAACGACAGCCTTGAAGAGATCATGCAGACAGCCTCTGACACTGCAGTGGTACAGAAGTTCGGCGGCGGCGTTGGCTTGAACTACAGCGTTTTGCGTCCTGAAGGGTCGCACATTAAGGGCGTGAACGGACGTAGCTGTGGAGTCATCGGATTCCTTAACATGATGAGCACCGTGTCAGAAGTAATTGAACAAGGCGGATCCAGGCGCGGAGCAAATCTCGGGCTACTCCATGTAGACCACCCGGACGTGTGGGATTTCATCAGCTACAAGACTGACCACAATTGGGACGCTATGCTTGAATACATGGAAGTCAAAGATCAGCAAAAGTGGACGCAGTTCAAGTACGAAAACCTGTACAAGTGGCAGATGTACAACGTCAGTGTTGGCGTGACTGATGATTTCTTTGTGGCACTGCAAAACAATGCTGACTGGAAGTTCATGTGGCGGGGAACCGAATGGCTCCTTCATACCGTAGAGTTCTCAAGACTCAACTTTGATGGGACCACCACAAAGTCTACTTTCAACGTGGTAGCCGATACTGATGCCACCGCCATTTGGAAAGTGCGACGCAAAGTTCCGTACCCCACAGTCAACGACAAATTCTCTGTCCTGTCGAAGCGCTCTGTGAAAGCTTCTGAAGTATGGGACAGGCTGTGCTACAACGCGTGGGCTGACGGATGCCCCGGACTCCTCAATCTGTCCACGCTCAGGAAGATGCACAATCTTGAGTACGCTCGACCGATATCAGCCACGAACCCCTGCGGCGAGCAGCCCCTGCCAGATTTCGGATCGTGCCTTTTAGGATCTCTTGTCCTGCCATCCTTCGTGAAGGACAAAAGGATTGATTGGGAAAAATTGAAGTTTGCCACCGAGACTGCTGTCCGGTTTATGGACAACGTCATAGACAACTGTGATTTCCCGTTGGAGGAGATCAAGAAGGCGGAACTTTCTGAACGTCGCATAGGTCTCGGCACGATGGGCATACATGATATGCTCATCGAGTTAGGTCTTAGCTACGCAAGCAGTGAAGGCCGCGATGTTGCAGAGACTGTCCTCAGGACCATCCGAAACACTGCTTACAACGCTTCAATAGGACTTGCGGTCGAGAAGGGTGCATTCCCGTTGTTTGACAAGGATAAGTTCAGTCAAAGCGGTTTCATTAAGACCCTTCCCAATGAACTTCAAGATCGTATCATCAGTTTTGGAATTCGCAACTGCACGGTGCTGTCACAGGCACCAACAGGTACCATCGGGACGATGTACGGAGTATCAACAGGATGCGAGCCGTGGTTCGCGCTGGCGTTCCAGCGTAACTCCAGGCTCGGTTCTTACGAAGATGGATGCCAAGCGTTCCTGCGGTGGCGTAAGGAGAACCCAAACAAGGAAACGGTCCCACCTTACTTCATCACTGCGCAGGAGATATCCCCTGAAGATCACATCAAAATGATGATTTTGTTCAGCAAGTACATGGACTCTGCAGTCTCGAAGACCGTGAATCTTCCCAATGAGGCAACTGTAGATGACGTGAAGAAGGCGTTCTGGTACGCCATGAAAAATGGTGTGAAGGGCATCACGGTGTTCCGGGATGGATGCAAGGACGGTGTGCTGGTCAAAAAGAGTGAGGACAAACCTGCAAAGGAAATAGAGGAGGCCAAGGAACTTGACGAGGTAACCACGGATGACGTTAAGGACCACTTCAAGAAACGCGGTGGGCGGACGGTTGGAGCCACCAGCAGGGTGCACCTTGAAGGACACAATATGTACGTTACCGTCAATCGTAACCAAGATGGTGACTTGGTGGAGGTTTTTGCCACCGTAGGTGAGAGCAAATCACTTACTACGCGTCAGACAAGTGGTATCGAGGATTCCTGGGCGGAAGGTCTTGGTAAAGTCATCAGTCTCGCTTTGCGCGCCGGCGTGAATCCCGAGTCCATTATCCGGAACTTGAAGAACATTCCTTCCGACAAGCCCGTGTTTTCAAACATCGGAGGGTGCGATAATTCTGAGTTAATCCCGTCTCCCCCACATGCAATAGGGAGGGTCATAGAGGAGGAACTCAAATACGACATCAAACATCAGATAAAGAAAACAGATGACAAAATACATGGTACATGTGAATCCTGTGGATCCAAGAACGTTAAATTTAAGTCTTCGACATGCTACGAGTGCCACGACTGTGGGTACTCGCGCTGCGGATGACGGGGCGCGGAAGCGCTTGAACCCCAAAGGAGCGATCAATGATCGTAGAAGCCACCAATCTGGACACACTCAAGCAGGGCAACGTGCTGGTCGACTTTTACTCCACGACGTGTGCGCCGTGTAGGACAATGAACCCGATACTGGACGAAGTGTCAAAAGAAATGCCCAACGTGAGGGTAGTCAAGGTTGAAGTGACGAAGCACCCGGGCGCAACGTATGCGTATGGAATACGCTGCCTGCCGACGGTCATGTTTTTGCAGAACGCGAGAGTTCGCGAAATTGCCCAAGGGTTGACCACAAAAAAGAATCTTGTATCGATGCTACAAAAATATGTTGTCCCCGCCGCCGCCTGAACTGTGGGGTAGGAATTTGCGGCAGAAGCTGTAACGGTGTATCACACACAACCCGCGGCTACGGATCGCCTTGATGTGATCGGGAGATCCGTAGCCTTTATTGTCCAAGAACCCGTACTCCGGGTAAAACTCGGATAATTCGTCCATAATCATGTCCCGGGTTACCTTAGCCACTATGGATGCGGCGGCGACGCACGCACTCTTGGCGTCTGCCTTCACAATGGCCGTCTGACGGTCTTCTGGCACCTCTGGAACCTTGATGTTGCCATCGACCACCACCAAGGCCTCCCCACTCTCTATGGGGCTTCTGAAGGCCTCCAGGGCCTCATGCATGCCGAGCATGGTGGCCCCGAGGATATTGAGGGTTTCTATTTTCTCCACAGGTATGGCTACCGTGCGGCAGGTATGTTGCGCTTCTATCAACCGTGCAAGTTCCTCGCGCCTCTTTGGAGATAGCTTCTTGGAGTCGTCAAGGCCGTCTATAGGGTGCGTGTGGTCGTACAGTACGGCTGTGACCACTACAGGTCCTGCAAACGACCCGCGACCAACCTCGTCCACACCTATCAAGGTTTTGACGAGGTATTTGTCTCTGGTTTTTTGGTCAAAAAGATGTAGGTCTTCTGTCCGATTTCTTGGCATGACTTGCGCTCCGCCGCATTGACCTGCTGGTACAAATCGGTTGTTTCCGGTGTCAGATCCGGAATATACTCGCGGAACCGGATGCATATGTCTCGGTAGAAGTTGAACCGGATGTTGTCACGCGCATCGTAGACTGTCGACCCAGGACGTATCTCGTAAGGTATCTTACGGTCGAAAATGTCCAACACCCCCTTATCACCTATCACTCTTTGGGTGGGGGTGACGTTAATGACCACATCGAATGTTTTGCCGTCTATGGCCACATAAGGGTCTTCAAGTATCCGCACGCGCACCATGAGGTCCTCATATGTCCCGTCTGGCATGGCGTTGCCCATACCCTTGAGCATGACATGCTTGTGGTAGTAGACGTGCAAAGTGGCCCTGAATTTAGCATTTACATTGTCAGAGAAGCGCTTTTCTCCGTGGCACGAGGGACAGACTTCCCCCATGATGCCAGACCCCTTGCACACGGGACACAAGCTGTCACGCCCAAGAAGTGACAGCACATTGCTATCAAGTATACCTATGCCATCACAGAACGTGCATACGGCGGCTTTACCACCCTTTGCCCCTGTACCCTCGCACTTTGAACACAACGAGTATCTGGAAATGGGAAGGGTCTTCTCGGCTGCGTAGTAGAAGTCCTTCATAGTAAGCGTGATATACCCATCAAGATAGCTTACAGACCCGCCCACTGTGGGTGGCGTGAGCATGCCCGGATTGTTGCGTATCTTGGTGTACGCTTCGGTAACCTCTCGGAATATGTCTTCCGTTCCAGGGTTTTTGTCGGGATGGTATTTGAGGCAGAGTATACGGTACCGTTCGCGTACATCTGCAAGGGTGCAGCTCGGGCTTATGCCGAGAATTTTGAGGGGGTCATTTGCCATGTTATTTCAGGGCACCCTTACAGGTGCCCTACCCTATACCGCACAACTTATGAGACTACTTTAGGAGCATTCTGCATCAAGTCTGACCCAGACAATCCAGAGTAGCTATCCGGGAACGGTGAAGCAGAATTCTCGGTAGACAGGTTCTCGATAATTCTCTCCAAGTAGAACGTGCCCGAGACAAGTCCGGTTTCATCAACACCACTAATGGCATTGAACCTGATGCGTAATGGGATATTGTAGAAGGCCATACCTGCATCGTCTTTGACATCCCACTCGAAGGTATGCTCGGTACCTTCTTCTTCAAACGTCAGTCCCGTGATGGTCGATGAGGTTGTCATCGTATCCCAAGAGACACCGTTGTCCAAGGAGTACTCGTAGGAGTCGAGGTCGACATCTGTCCGTTCCGGGAACGAGTAACCTGTAAAGGTTATCTCAAGTTTCTGTTTGTCGGTGCTGAGTACCACCGAGTCTATTGTCAGCGTGAAGTCGATTACCTTGATGTATCCATCAAGGTCAAATTGGTCGAGGGCCATGGTTACTCTCCAACGTTATTTGTCTTCTAAACTCACGCCAGCCTTCTGGAGCTGCCGAACAAGTTCCTGCTCCAAGCGCTTGCGTGCCTCTTTGCGTGCCTCTTTGTCGTCACCTTTGAATACCTCACCATGTAGTATCTTGGCCGCATCCTCATCGTTTGGCTTCAGGCCATTGTCCGTTGTCAGATTCTGACGGAAGTACACGACATACGCAAGTAGCAGTCTCTTGTCATCTTCTGACATGCCATCGAACGCCTTGCTCTTCTTCGCGTTCTTCACCTTCTTGGCGAGCTTAGGTCCGTCCTCACGGAGTATGCGTACGTCTTCCTTACTCAAGCTGGTGCCTTTCGCCAGCAAGGAGTACGCGGCCTGCGCCAGGTAGGTGCTGATGACCTTCTTTAATGCTTTATCAGACATACTCGAACACGAACCTCAAGTTGATGGTTGCATCACCAAGATTTGTCTCCGCTGTACCGACTTCTGCATCAAGCCACACGTACTCTGGGGCTACCGGATCAAAGTTGATGCCTAAGTCACTCGGAACAAAATCCGAAGCACCGTGAGCCGGATAGAACGGGTCACTCAACTCAGAGTCACCCGGAAGTATCCCCAGGACAGGTGTCGCCGATTTGAAGCTTGTGAACGCAGTGTGGTCAAGTCCGGCGTTGTCCTCAAGGTACAGAGCAAGCTGCGTGCACGTCCCAGGGACCACAGGCCTCAACGCTACAACTTGAGATACATGGTTCCCGCGCGCGACCGTGCCAAAATCTACGGAGGTGACATCGGACGATATGACCGCCATGGTGTCAGGATTGTATGTTTCGACTCTCATGGGCAAGTTCCTTCTGGTTAGACGTACTCAAACACAAACCGATAGTTGATGGAGGATGTTGACCCAGTCTCGGTCCCACCTGCTTGAACATCAAGCCACACGTAATCTCCGCGGCCTTCACTATCCAAGCCTATCGGAACTCCATCGGAGACACCAGTGAAATGGTCACTTATGGCGGGAGCTGAACTGTCATCGCTCGTCCATGAATGAACATCTGGTATGAAGTCAGAGTTGACTAAGTACCCGTATTGAGACTGAGAAAACCCACCGTTGTTCTGCAGGTAGAGAGTCAAAGAGGCAAGAGACTCCACATCGCATACAGGTCTGATAAGGACAGGCATTGCTCCGTGTCTGCCTTGACGAACATTGCCAAAGTTTATGCCGGCTATGTCCTCGGCAAGCAAGTTGCCTGTCTGTGGGCTGTATGCTTTTATCTTCATCTATTGTCCCAAAGAGCCAAAGTAGAGTTCGATGACGGACTCTTGAGATGCGTACACAGCCCTCTCCGAAGACATGTACTTCAAATTGTCCGGATCCATAGAGAGCTTTTCAAGTTCTTTGCGTATTTCTATGGGGAGCGCGAGATAGATGTCTGCGTAGTGTTTGCTACCCTGGAACATCTTTTTCAAGCGTTCGATGGCGGTATCCTCGCGCCCGTAGGACTGTTGTTTTTGCGTGTATTGCTGGATGACTTTCTCGCGCTTCTGTTCCTCACGCTGCTCGCGAGGAGTTTCTAACGGGTCCGGTTTGTTGCCAGACATTTCTTTGTCCACCACACTCTTGGCATCCATGAGGGCTGTCATGACCGACTTAGGAAGATTCCCGCTATGAAGCAACTTCGTCAGTGTATCTCCCAAACCTTGGAGCTTTGTCGCTGGTTCTGTTTCTGTGTCTACGGCTGCTTCGGGGTCTTCTGAGGCGTATTTGAACGGGTCACGCGTCATCTTGTACACTTTGCGCAGTCCGTTTTGGAGTTTCTTGGGAAGGTTCGACACCAAGTTTTCGTCACGAAGGACAAATTCAAGCATACGACTGAAATCAAGGGTGGCCCCAGCACTACCTATTGACTTATTCTTCTTGTAGAAGGGATCCATGGCCTTTGGAGGCTGCACTTGGGTCTTGGTTTGTGCTGGAGTACCTACGGTCGGTGTTTTGGTCGTACCGCGACCGAAAAAAGATTCTTTATCCATAAGTATAGTTTTCCTTTCCACAAATCCTACGGAATACCTATGGTATCAATAGACTATTAGCTCTTCAGGGTATTTAAGATGCCTTGTAGCCTGCTCAAATAGGTGTGTGAGTCAAGAACTTTCATTAGAGCCGCTGACTTCATACCCTCGACCAAGGCTACATCAGGACCGAGCAGGTACTTATCAAGGCCCGCTGCGAGGCTATCTGCGTCTGAGAAAAATACGACCTCATTCTCGGTAAACACATCCCTAGCCTCGGGGCGTGTGTCCTCCAAGAACTGTAACCCGCCGCATAACGGGGCTTCGTAGGCTCTGGGGTTGAGACTTTCGGGTGAGAACCTGCTTTTGTTAAGAGGGTTCTTGCCACTCTTCGTACGTGGGCTCCACTTGGTATCGCGAAGGATGTTGATAACCGCGCGTGCACCGTTGTAGTACATCACGGTTTCTTTGTGTGGTATGGTTCGGTTGTCGGTCACATAGCGCCACAACGGAGAATTGCGGGTCATGTAACTGACGTGGCCGCAAATCTTCATGGTGAGACCGTTTTTTTCCACAAATGGGATGATGCCTTCAAGCAGGCGCTGTCTGTTTGGGTAAAGCGCCCCGAGAAAGAGTATGTCACTGCGATACTTTTCTTCAAGTACGTGTGCGGGTCTGATGCTGCACTCGTGCGTGCAAGCCGCTGTAGGGCAGTAGTAGACGTTGGGGTATTTTCCGGACAAAGCTATGCTACGTTCGTTCGTGAAATAGTAGTCGATTTTTGAGAGACGATGTTTGTTGCGATCGAAGCTGTGTGGATCCTCAGTAGCAATAACTACACTCTTCACGACGCCATACAGGCTATCAAGGATGAAGTCGGGGACGTTGGCCATTCCACCGATGAACATCACGTGCGTGAACCCCTTATCACGCATCAACATTGTTGAGTGAACGATGTTGTAGATTATAGGGTCAGCAAGGATAGACCTGAAGAGGTGGTATGGGAACTCCTCGTGCGGTATCTTCATGTCAATCAATGCATTAGAATAACCGTGGTACACATCGGTTATCGCGAACATCGTGGCATCGGATACCAGGAATACCTTGAAACCGTCAGGCACGGACGATGCCTTTCAATGACCCGTCTTCTTCCTGTATGGACACTATGTGAAGGAGGTTGTCATTGCCGCGGTATCCGAGGTTACGGGCTACCACCAAAACGGTGTGCCGTTTGATGTCCATGTAGCCTGTCTGACTGAAAAACCAATCCTGTGGTTTCATGTGGGGGTGGTCGGATTTGGACACGGTGTGCTTCTTCTGTCCATTCCAATAAATGGTTACGCTCGCGAGTTTCTCTGTATCGACTTCAGGCCAACTCGTTGCCATCAGTCTTCTTGTTTTCTCGCTGTGGTACCCTTCACGCTCCAAGACAGACACACCATCTTCGTAGGTGGCTACGAATCCAGAGAACGAATCCGGAATACTAATGTTTTCTCCGGATGGAATATGGTCTTCTTTTTGGGGCATGGACTTTCCTAACTCTTGGGCGAGTTGGTTTTCGTATGTTTATCTTCTTTGGCCGTTTAGCGTTCGGATGATACTTTGGGCGCGTAGAATGTTTAGGACGGCGGGCGTGATACTTTCTCTTTGGTGATAGCCACTGCGGCTTGGCTCGTTTGAATAGCTTCCTTGAGCGCATGAACAACTTGTTCTTGCGCATGTAACGCTTTCTTTGCATGCGTATCTTGGTCTTGTGCACACGGTAATATTGGCGCGCGTGAAGTCTTTCCGAAGGTGACCTCCGTGTGACTTTACGTACGAATCTCCGTTTGAATGCAGTGATGACCCTGAGTATTGACTCAAGCATAGTGTCTCCCGGGCAGAATACGTCAAGGAAACTCCTATGAGAAGATAATCAGAGGCCCGTTCTGGCAAGGTTTTTGTGCTCCATTTGGAACTTCCATAACCTATAGTCTGGTGAATTTTTGAGAGTCTTCTCCAACATTTCGTACTCTTCCAAAAGTTTGGTAGAATCTTCGGGTTTGAGGTAGCGCTCTAGTAGTTTTTTCTTTATCCTTTGCATGCGTTTCAGTGGTCTCACTACTTTTTTATACCTAGTAGTTGAGAAATTCTGTTTGGAGAACATTCTTAAATTGTGACACTTTACACACAGATACTGCTGTTCGTGACTTGTATAACCTTTAGGTAGGTACAGTATCAATCTTTTTGACCCACACCGTGGGCAGTTTACGAAGAACCTATACCCGCCCAGGCCAACAGATACGCTGGAGAACGTGAACTTTTGTCCGTTCAGCGTGAACGAATTCAAATTAGCGTGGAATTCATCCATGAACTGTTTACCCCAATGGTCATTGGGGTACTTCTCAAACAAAGCGCTCACTATGTTCGTGAACATAGCTTGGAAATCAAAGCGAACGCACTCGCCTGTTGTTAGATATAGCTTACGTCTTCCCACCATTGGCTCCGTGTGATGAGAAAGTTTTCTTACCGTTGACGGTCTTCAAGATTGACTCAAGGACAGATATCATCCACACAAGCATTTTGGAAAATAGTCCAGGTGACTTCATAGCTTCGGACAGGGACTTGTCAAGCACCCACTCATACGCCCACAACTCTGGGAACATCTTCTTCTTTGCAGAATCATCCGACATGAACTTCTGAAATTGGGACGAGATGTCCTCGTCTTTCCATCTTCTGGCGAAAGCGTTACATTCCTCCGGACACGTGCATATGTCTGGATCTTTCTCCTTGAGCCCGCACACCTTTATCAACTTGGTGCTACCACACTCATCCTTGTATCGGTTTAAGCACCCGTAGTAGCAGTTTTCGTGCGTGTGGCTTCTGGACGCGGATACCGCACGAAGAAGGGCCAGCTTGCGTATCTGCCGATATTGGCGGTATATGGTTCCTGCACTTCTCATTTTGACTTCCAATTGAGGTCGGTCATACCCGTTTCGCCGAGTTCTGGCGACACAAGCGATGGCCTTTGAGTGGGTTGGTGACCCATCGTCTTCTCGTAGAAGTAGCTGTTACTCAGAAAGCATATGTTGTCGGCATAGTCGCAGAATCCTTTATTGAAACTCGACCCACTCATCGACCACACCTCAACGACCTTCCCCCTTGACTTCAGATGCCTGCACAAATCTATGAAGTCTCCGTCACCGCTCATAAGGACCCACTTGTCGTACTTCTCTATGTTTTCCATGCAGTCGATGCAGATAGCCATGTCTTGATCGGTGCCTTTGTAGAGGCGCCCACCATCAGGCCTGTACGATATTTGAGCCTTCTTGATGGATAATGAGTATCCGATAGACTTGAGAAAGTGTTCAAACTTGACATGTTCGGCATCCGGTGTTCGGATGATGTACGCCGTCAGACCTACTACTTTATCGTCACTCTCGCGAAAAAAGTGGTCACGGATCTTTAGAAAATCGATCCGCTTGCCAATGTCTTTGGCGGCGAAGAAAAGGTTCTGAACGTCAAGTTGTATGTACACCCTCATCTTATTTTCTCCAAACCTGCTCGATCGTTTTGACGCATAATGCGATACATATGGTCTCCCCAATCTGCAAACTGTGGGAGGTGCGTCACCAGGAGGATGTCCATTCCCATCTTTGCGGAAAGCTGTGTGATGAGCTTCCCAACGTTCTCGATGTTCACGTTGTCAACGTCCTTGAAAGTCTCGTCCAGAAGCAACAACGGTGTCCTGTTGAACTTTATCATACACATAAGCCGTATGATAAAGCTCTCAATGACCTGCACACTACTCCTTGATGCCGGAGAAACTTCGTGACCAGACTCGACCGTACGTAACACTACACGCATCCTTTTACCGTACTCCTCAAGGCGACTTACGAATTTGATGTCTCGTCCTGGGAACACTACAGACAACCCGTAGGTAACAAGTTTGTCCAAGCGCTCCAAGTCCGCCTTCGCGAGCTTGTCTATGAGGTGCTTCAAGACCTTTTCGGTCAAAACGAGCTTGTCTATGGTACTCTCTATACCAGACACTTCAGACTGCAGAGCCTCCAAAGACTTACGTTTGGAGTTCCGCACCCCTTCCGCCATAGACAGGCGCCGTGTGAATGAATCAAAGACAGTAGTGTCCATGGTTAGTTCTGTGAAGTCGCCTTCACATACCCACCGATGCCAACCTGAACGAAGGACTCTTTGTCGATCTCGCCCTTCTCGTATGCCTTGAACATCTTTACGCCTTCTTGGTTGATGTGAAGGCGCATGGTCTTGACGTTATCGAAGGAATTGAGCACCGCCTTCAGCACCTTGTAATCCAACGAATGCGTCACATCTGCCAAATTGTCATCGTTCACACGTACGCAGGGGACTCGTTCTGTGCTCTTTGACGACATCAATGACAGATCGATGTAGGACGAGTCTCCAG
>Ga0172362_10002708_pt1 | contig 15327 bp, 18 predicted proteins | sample LakKivs1_kivu2a2_FD_114534 | JGI IMG/M metagenome (GOLD analysis project Ga0172362, IMG submission 114534) | Sediment microbial communities from Lake Kivu, Rwanda - Sediment s1_kivu2a2 | ecosystem: Environmental > Aquatic > Freshwater > Lake > Sediment | place: Rwanda: Western Province, Lake...
CCTCAATCTACTCGGGGGTTTGAATACTTTAGGATTTTAAAGGAAACTACCCTTTTGATCCATCGGAACGTGAATGTATCTTCCAAATGGAGGCTTATCAAATTGCTTGGTTGCGTTACAGATAAACCAGAATACTTTTTGCTTGTACTTGTCGATACCGTATTGATCAGCTCTTGGGTACTCAGCAAATGAATCGGTAAGATAGATCACTGCAGAGGGCTTAATCTTTTCCTTTTGGATATAAGCAAACGGAGGAGCAAATCCTTTAGCATTACCGCCGGTAGAAGCATATTTGCTTAGATCTGGTTTTTTACCTTTTTTTACTACGTCAATGGCGTCAATATCGTCAGAGCAATAGATGATAATGGTCTCGTCCATGTCATACTTGGTTGCCAATGACCATACCTCTTCAAAGAAAACCTTAATCTGTGCTTTAGAAATAGAACCTGAAGTATCAACTGCAACCACCAATTTTTTAAGCGTATCGCTGCCAACTTTCCTTCTACCGTACATTACATCTCCTCTTCCAATGTGTCTTTTGCTAGGTAGCACATCTTCATATTGGTTAAATGCCTGGTCAAAGAACTTCTTAAGCTCTTTCTTCCAATTTACCTTTGGCTTATTGGAGGTCATTTCCATCAGAATTCTTTTAGCCTTATCTGACAATTGCTTAGCTCCAGAAGAAAGTGCTCTTGATAAAGCTTTATTCCAATATTCTGTAAGTTCCGCTTTGGTTCCGCCTTCGCCTAATGCCTTTTTACTTTTATAGGTTTTAACAGACACCCCAGGTTTCCCGGTTAGGGTTCTTTCGTACCCAGGTCCAGTTTTTGCGTTCGGATCAAATTCTGGTTTTTCTACATCGGTAGGAGGTGTTTCCAATTCGGTAGGAGAAACAGGCTTATCACTGTCATCCTTTTTTCCTTGCCCTTGCATTCCCGACATATCCACACTTTTGGGATCGAGAATTATAAATTGTCCTTTTTTAACCTGTGTCATCTTATTCTATAATTATATCCCCGTTTGGTAATACCTGTTTGATTGTACCTATTCTTCCGGCGTCAGGTCCATCTGTAATTCTGACTTTCTTTCCAATCAAGCTAGAAGCCGAATCTCCATCTTCGTCTCCAGAATCGTCTGAATCCTCACCTTCACCAGAACCCCCTGGTTTACCTGGTGCTCCGGGTTTAGGAGCTGAAGGCTGTCCCTGTCCTGGCTTTTGTCCTTCCTCCTCTTCCCCATCTTCGTCTTCGAAACGTCTTTGAGCGATATCTTCTTCGTAATCTGGGCTTGGAAGTGTTTTGGTTGCATCCTCAACTTCTCCTAAGTTATTTTTTTCACCCATTTTCTCAAGTTCTTCTTGCTTTTGCTGATCCTTGATAAGATCCTCGTAGATATCTTCCGCTCTCATGCCTGAGTACTTTTCCTCATACAAGCCCATTCTACCTCCGTCTGGCTGCGTTGGCCAATCAAATACCTTACTGGTAACCTCTTCGTTTAAAATTGGGTTGATTGCGTAATCTGCTGCGTAGTTCCAGATTAAAGGATTTCTATTTCCCCTTCTGGACATGTGGTCGCCCACGCAGTGTAAAATCTCGTGGCAAAGAACAAATCTAATAGCTGCATCAGATTGTTTAAGAACGAAATCCGGGTGATAGACTATATTGAATCCGTTCGTACACATTGTTGGCGGATCAATTTGAGAACTGCCGTAAATGTTTAGATTAGAGAGAAGCTGTGCAAAAAAGCCTTTATTAATAGTGATCCAAAGAATTGCTCTTTGTATCTTGATTCTGGCCTGGATGGCTTTGTCTCTTCCTGCGTCTTCGTTCAGAACTTCTCTATGTTCAAGAAAAAGCTCGAAGCTTTTTGCAGAGATCCGCCTTAAGGGAGAACGGTCAATGTGGCTTTTTTTCATCATCTAAATTTAATATCTAACCTCGTACTAAAAAAATTAAATCAGGCTCTTGTCTTTAGCACCTTTTTGAACCATCTGAGCAGCCATGATCTTCAATTTTGAATCTGGATCCTCTTTGGTTTTGATAACCTCTTCGGTTAATGCAAACTCTGGGTATTCGTCAGTGATTCTCTTGTAAATCCAACTTAAGATCTCAAGGTTTTCATATCTATTGAAGTACTCCATTATGTTGAAAAGGTCCTGAGGTGTTGCCTTACCGTCCTTTTCCATCTGCTCTGCTTTTCTCATCACCATCTCGTAGAGACCATACATAACCGAGGAAAAGTCACCAGACTTAGGAATAAGCTTTGCCTTGCTTGGATCTTTTACGATGTCCTCCAAATCAGCTTCAGTAAACTTCTTAAGTACACCAAGGTAAGCAACCAATTTACCGGTAGCATCTGGACCTAACTGGTCTGCGTAAATGTTTCCTATCTTATCCAAAGGAAGTTCTCTCCAGCTCTTTACTCCTTCGTCGTCCATTTCATCTTTCAAGATTAAAGCTGCATCTGTCCATGAACGAGGGGTTGGAAATTTCAAGGTTCCCTTTTCGTCGTCTAAGTAGTGGAATAGCTCCTGGTTTTGAGCAACAAAGTTAACAAACTCAGGTTGGAATTTTCCGCTTGATTTTGCCCAATCTACCCAATCTTCAAGTTTAGGTTCAAGGTTTACGATTGTAAATCTGTCAGCCAAAGCGAAATCGAATTCTGCAACATCAGCTTCTGAAGGTCTGTTTCCTGCTGCAACCAAAATCCATTTGTCTGGAAGAACGTATTCGCCCAATCTACCCATTTGAACGAATTGCATCACAGAGTTCAAAACACTTTTGTTTGCTCTGTTCATTTCGTCCATAAAGATAATTCCACCTTTGCCGTCAGCACCATTTGATCTAGGAAGAAGCGAAGGAGGGTTAGATCTAGTAGCTCCAGCTCCCAAGAACGATTTTTCACCAGTATCTTTAAACTTTGCTGTGTCTGGCTCCACGATGTCAACAACCTTTGGAATTCCCAAGAAATCCTCAGGAGCCATAAATTGAAGATCCAGGTTGATCATTGGAACACCAAGAGAGTCAGCGGCTTGACCTACAATTTGTGTTTTACCGATACCGGGTGCACCAAAAATGAAAATAGGTTTTGCTCTTCCGCCTCTTGATTTACTTCTGTAAAGCTTCTCGATCATTTCTTTAAGCTCCGCTGCATCGACGTTTCTTACTGTTTGATCATCTCCAGTATATGACAAAGGAACTCTTGCCTCTTCGATATCAGATTCAGAAATTGATGATTCGTAAATTTCAATTGGATTCTCTTTTGCGAATGGAGTGTTCGAATAGAGATTGTTTATTTGAGCAACAATACTACCAGCAGAGGGATCAAAGTAAGTTGCCACGGGCAAACCCTTTTTAGATCCAGACGGGATTAATTTAACCAATCCATCTTTGATGCCTTGAACCAAATCCTTAGCCCAATCTGCTAGCCTACCAAATTTGTCTGAGAGGTAGCCTTCGCTCGTGTTGTACTCATTAAGTACAAAGTTTTTAAAGTCTAAAACTTTTTTTCCCATCGTAAAAACATATTTTTATGACTTATATATCTTCACTCAAGTAAAAAAAATAGCTCGCACGCGACCATGTTCGAATATATAGAAAAAAACACCCCGTTCAAGTGGCACTAAAAAAATTCAACGAGTTCAATCCTTCGTCTGATTTAAACGAAAACCTCAATGAAGGGATGTTCGGCAATCTAACTAATAGTTTTAAAAACTGGGTTGCTGGTTTTTGGAAGAAAACCCCACAAGCAAAAAAAGTCAGTAAAGCACCGGACTATTTGAACGGCGAACATATGCTTTATATTCCGCATCAACAAGGACCAGACGGAGCGGCCAAAATTTTCAAAGCTGCATCAGGGATGGGCAAGTTAGATACTGATATGAGGAAGAAGTTATTGGGAAACGTTCCAACAGGATCCTCCTATTACAACATAATCAAAGATCCTAAAAAATCAAGCAAAGAAGTTGCAATAGCTTTTCTTAAATATTACGCTGAAAACTGGAACAGGTTGAAAAAAGAAGCTTTGGTTCTGATCACAAAACCGGAATATAAAAAGGCAAGGGTGGCAATTGATTCCATACAAAATCCACAACTCCCGAAAGAATTTTTAACAACAGTGGCTTTTAAAGAGTCTTCTTTAGATCCGAATCCAAAAAGAAATAGAACGTATAAAGGTCTGTTTCAAATCGGACCTTTGGCTTGGGCTGAGCTAAAAAGGTTAATACCTACCAGGTACAAAGGAAATCAAATTCCTTTAGACCCAAAGAAAAATGCTCAAGCTGGACACGATTATTTGAAGATAACTAACGACATTTTTCAGAAAAAACTTCAAGCTTGATGAAAATAAGTTCCTTTGATGCTTTCTTCGAATCAGAAGAAAAAAAATTGTCCTCCAAACAAGAAGCATTTCTTAATAGCGTTTGCAAGCTATCAGGTTCTAGGTGGAGTTACGAAAATGGATTAGTAAACGTATCTGGCAGTTTTGATGCTTCTTACAATCACCTAAAAGATCTTGACGGGATAAAGTTTGGAATTATTGATGGTGATTTTGACTTATCGGATAATGAATTAACGAAACTTGAAGGATGTCCGAAAGAAGTTGTGGGTGATTTTCTTTGCGCTTCTAACTTTTTAAACTCACTCGAGGGCGGGCCAAAAATTGTTCGTGGACATTATCATTGCTCAAACAACGATCTTTTTGATTTGACTGGACTGGCTACAGGAATACAGTCACTGACTGCTCTAGGTAATAGTTTAGAAAACATTGAAGGGTGCCCCGAAAAACTAACCGGTGATTTTTTTATCGCATCGAATCCAGGACTACATAGTCTCGTGGGAGGACCAAAAGAAGTTGATGGTGATTACGATTGTTCTTCCTGTGCGCTTGATAACTTGGAAGGATCCCCAGAAAGAGTTGGGGGTTTTTTTAATTGCTCAAGCAACAATCTAAAAACCCTGAAAGATGGACCGAAAGACGTCGGAGGAATTTATAACTGCACGGGAAACGATCTGCAAAACTTAGAAGGTATAGCCGAAAAAATAGGAAGAACTTTGGCCATAGGTGGTAACGAGGGACTAGCAGATCTTTCACATATAGCGGATTCTAATTTGGATCCAGTTGACCATGTTGTAGCTGGGAAGCTGGGCCTACCTCCAGAGCTAGTTAAATTCCAGCTAGATTTTATGAAGAAAAACAAGTCGGGGCAAGGTTGGCTTAAAGCTTTCATCCAATCAGATTATAAGAAATTACCACAAATCTTTAATAGGTCAGATTCCGAATCTGGTAGAAAGATTTTGGATAGTTTAAAATTAATAGAATTCTCTTACGAGAGTCCAGAGACATTATCACAAATAGTTAAATTCTTTCCAGATTGGGACAGTTTGATTGTCAGCTATTTCAAGGATAACAAGGAGAAGTTTTCTCCTGATTTCCAAGAAGCATCTGGCCTTTATTTAGACCTGAAAGACCTAGGCTTCTAAAACGATATATAAGCAAACAAAACAACTTTATGAAAAACTTACAAGTATTCGAAGATTTTGACATTGGCTATGAAGGTTGGACCTCAACTTACTCAAACCAAAACGAAGGTCACGATGAAGAATTACATAATTACATGTTCTTCCAACATTTGATGACCATGAAAGATGCCATCGACGATCTTCTTAAAATGGACAGAGCAAAGATTGATCAAATTCTAAGCGATGGCCACGGGTGGGCGGTAGATCACGTTACCACATCGGTAGACGATGTAGAAGAGGTTTATCACTTCCTTAAGAACAGAATGGCCGATCATTTCGAAGAGGAACCTGAAATGACTATGCCTACAATCCAGATCCTTGGTGATGACGACAAAGTAGAAGTCGGGGAAGAAGACGAAGACGAAGACGAATAAGAATTTGAAGGTGGAAAATCCCAACTCTCCAGAGCTGCAGGTTGCTTACGGACCAGAGGTAATAAACATTTACCCATTCCTTAATGCACTTTCCACCATGAAAAAAGTTCTTTTTGTGACGACTAGCAACCGGAGTCCATATGTTGAAAAACAGGGTGAGGTTGCTAAGTCATCACAATTGGCCAGGCACTTTCAAGAGTTGCTTGAACAAAGAGGGGTCGAAGTTCAGATGATCGATGCCGCCAAGTTAAACATACACAATTGCCTTGGTTGTGTAAGCGAGCTTCACGGTAATCAATGCGGAGCTAAAGCTTCAAAGGTCAAAGATAAAAAGAAAAACCCAACCGGTAATTTAAGATGCTGGGCAAGTCACGATTTTGAAGATGATGAATTATGGAAAATAGTTACTCCTCTGTATGAATCAGATGCCGTTGTTTTCTTCAGTTCTCAAAGATGGGGGAATGCAAATGCGATCTATCAGAAATTGATTGAAAGATTAGACTGGATTGAGAACATGCACTTCAGTATGGAGGAGCCCAGTACCATCAGGGGTAAAAAGGCAGGATTCGTTCTAATCGGTCAAAATTGGAGGGTGAAAGAATCTGTCGATATGCAAAGGGAAGTTCTAGAATTTTACGGATTCGAAGTTCCTGCAGAATTATTTATGGGGTGGCAATTTACTAGAGACGTTTTTGACGAATCCGAAAAATCTTACAAAGAAGCACCTGAAAGATTCGAGCAAAGCTGGAACATGCACCTTTACATACCAGAATTAAAAGAGGGTGTCAATAACACCAATTACCAAGGAATGCAGATAAAGAATTTTGGAGATTTTCTCCAGTCTTTAGGTTAAAGCTTTTTAGCTTCTTCGAAATCCTCCTCTGACAATTTCCAACCTTTTATAGCACTACTGATGAACTGCTTTGCTTCAGGGTAAGTTGCTTTTGGATTTTCCTTGAGGTAGTCGGTCAGCTTTTGTCTGATTGCAGGGTGGATTCCTTCAGCCTCAACCATTTTGGATTCGGTGATATATGATTCGAAGTTTTTTAGATTTTGCATAGCTTTTAATTTTCATTTAACATTTTATTGAGGACTTCCGCCATCTTGAGATATTTTTCTCCCTTTCCTCCTTTTGACCATCTAGGATCTGCTGCCCATTTTTCCAAATCCTCAATCATGCTTTGAGCCAATTCCACGTCTATTTCTGCTAGATCGCCACTTTCAAAAGCGTAAAGACCCTTTCCAGTTTTTCCAGATTTTAATAGAGACGTTGAATAGCCAAGAATTGCATCATCATCAACTTCTGCATCCTCGTAACGGTAATCGTATTCTGGATCTCCATCCTCATCCCTACCGATAAAATCTACGGGAATTTCCATGAAATCGCGGAAGTCGGGGTCCGAGCTATCAAAAGCAACGAGATATAACTTCCCCGAGGCCTTTTCTTTCAAAATAGCAAATTCGGAAAAGTCACTTTCAACTAAATCGTACCTCAATTGTGATTGCGGTACACTTTCCTCTCTATGATAGTCTACATCTTTTTGGTTCCATGGAGCATTTGGATCGTTTTCTGCACCAGGTGGGTAATTACTTGCATCCTCAGAAATTTCAAAATTTGCAGAGGAGAAATTATTAAAGTCTTTTAGATTTTTCATTTCAATGTTAATAGGTAGGTTGTTTTATCGATCAGTGCGATAATCTCGTCGATGATATTCAAAATCTCCGGATCCTTTTCAGGACTAAAGACTTTTTTACATTTCACTGAGTAACACTCTTTGAGTTTTCCCATGTAAATTCTAAGACCGTCGGGTGATTCAGGATTTGCGTAATTAACCACCTTGATCGTTGACATTTGGCTGTCCAGTACAGGTCTTCCGTATTTACCCATGACAGATTCTACCAATTCATCAGTCAAAGCCAAGAATCCACTGAAAAGTTTATCTAAAGCTTTGTGCTCGGCAAAAGAATGTGTTTGCCAGTGCAAAAGCTTGATCTGTGCAGAGTGGCAAAGAGCCTCACTTGCAACGCAGTTAACCGATGCAATTGAATCCGTTGAGATTTCTTGATCAACCGTTTTATTTTTCATAAAAGAATGGAAGGTAACATCGTTTTCTCCCCCCTCTTGTTTGTAAGGATTTTCTATGATGTCCCCGAAAGCGCTTAGATTAAGAACCTTATCCACAATTGAATTTTTCTTCTATATATTCAAAAACGCTTTGTCTTTTTACTAAGCAAGTTTGTTGATGAATATCCGTCGAGTTTTTCGAAAAACTTCACCGGGGTTGAATTTGGCCGTATAACCTGTTCTAACCTATAATCGTTACCGAGAACCATTAAATCTGCACCAGAAATTTTGATGAGGTCTTTTAGCTCTTGGTCCGTTCCAAATATTAGAACCTCATCAACGCACTTCAAATTCTCCAGCATGAATTTACGGTCTTCTTGAGAATTGATGGGCCTTTCCTCCCCTTTATTTAATTTTACTCTCAAGTCGGAATCAATCCCAACTATTAGATAATCACCCTGGGACTTAGCAAAATTAAGCAGTTGTACATGCCCAGGGTGGAGAATATCAAAACACCCATTACACCAAATCTTCACCATTTTCTCCATAATTCATTTTATGACCGGGACAAAACTTTGTTACATATATAAAAAAGACAAACCCCACAAAATGGAAGAGATGTTTAACTGGAGGAGATTATCAGATCGGAAGGAAATCGATTTACCTAGCTATTTAAAAAAATGGTTAAGTGACAATCCATCCCACAAGATCTACATCGGCTGCGACTCACATAACGAGGGCGGTAAAACTAATTTTGCTACGGTAATAGTGCTTCACTATGGAATTGGTGGAGGCGGTCATGTTCTCTATTCAAAGAGCATCGAACACCAAATCAAAGACAGATACGCAAGACTTTGGAAAGAGGTTGAGTTTAGTGTGGGTGCTGCACAACTTTTAATCTCGATGGGGTTTGGAAAACCCGACTATATTGACATTGACCTTAATCCAGATCCTAAGTACAAATCTAATTCAGTTCTAAGAGCTGCAGTTGGAATGATCGAATCATTGGGAATTAAACCGAGATACAAGACGAAATCTCCATGGGCAATTTCCATAGCAGATGCGATCTGTAAGTAATTAACAAATAGGAAAAAATTATGGAACTTGAATCAAGTGGTTCTAGTCATGAACTGAAAGACAAAAGAGAACAAGCGGAAAAAATAAAAAGCTCAATCAAGATATTGGAAAAAGAGCTAGAACAAATACAGGAAAATTGTATTCATTCAGAGTATGAACTAAAGAATTGCCAGACCGCTAATTCTGGATTTAACCTTCGGCGTGTTTGTAAGAACTGCACGAAAGAAATAGGATTTCCGTCGCAAGAAGAAATAAAGCAATGGACAGAAAATTAACCTGATTTCACCGAAATTTAAAGCTGTCCTCCTGGTATAAAGCTTTGCCTTTGTGAACAATGAAAAAGAGATCAATGCAAAAATACCCACATAAAATAGTTCCGGGTTCTGTTGTTAAACCGCAACCTGTCAACTCAAGCAGAATGAGACCAGAGGATGACGATGATGATTTTTCCGGAGATTTCCGTGCTTCATCCGGAAATTCTAAAACACCCGCTCTTGATACATTTAGCCGCAATCTTACAGAACTAGCACAAAATGGGGATCTCGATCCTATTGTTGGTAGAGATAGTGAAATAGAAAGGGTTTCGCAAATACTTGCACGCAGGAAGAAAAACAACCCTGTACTGATCGGTGAACCAGGGGTAGGGAAGTCTGCCATCGCAGAAGGTCTAGCATTGCGAATTATACAGAGGAAGGTATCTAAAAATCTTCTGAATAAGCGGGTGATGATTCTCGACATAGGTTCTATCGTTGCAGGAACAAAGTACAGGGGCCAGTTCGAAGAAAGGATTAAAGCAATTCTTGAGGAACTTAGAAAAAACAAGGATATTATTATTTTTATTGACGAACTTCACACAATAGTAGGTGCGGGAGGAGCTTCTGGATCTTTAGACGCCTCAAATATGTTTAAGCCTGCTCTTGCACGAGGGGAAATCCAATGTATCGGAGCGACAACACTGAACGAATACAGAACACACATCGAAAAAGATGCGGCTTTGGAAAGACGTTTCCAGAAGATCATAGTCGATCCACCAACCCCAGCAGAGACTTTAACTATTCTTAAAAATATTAAAAGTAAGTATGAGGATCACCATAACGTCGAGTATACAGATGAAGCAATCGAGGTTTGTGTCAGATTAACCGAAAGATACATTACAGATAGGAATTTCCCAGATAAAGCTTTAGATGCTTTAGACGAGGCAGGTTCAAGAACACAATTAACTCAGGTTAAGGTTCCAGACACTTTAATTAAGCTCGAGGAGAATCTTGAAAAAACCAGGGAGGAAAAGAAGGGAGCAGTAGCAAAACAAGACTACGAGGCTGCAGCAAAATATCGGGATCTTGAAAAGAAGATCACACTGAACATCGAGCTCGAGACTAAATCCTGGGAGCAAAAGATGAAGGAGAAAAGAAAAATCGTTGATGCAGAAAGAGTTGCGGAGGTGGTAGCGATGATGACCGGTATCCCCTTGAATAAAGTTTCAGAATCAGAAAACAATAAACTTGCCAATCTCGAGAATATTCTGAAATCAAAAGTCATCGGACAAGACGTTGCAATAACAAAAATATCTAAAGCTATTTTACGCAATAGACTTGGATTGAAGGATCCGGGTAGGCCTATCGGTTCTTTCATTTTTCTAGGCCCGACCGGAGTCGGTAAAACACAATTAGCCAAAGAGCTTGCAGAAAACATTTTCGGTGACCGGGACGCTTTAATTAGGATTGATATGTCGGAGTACATGGAGAAATTCCATTCGACAAAATTAATCGGTGCACCTCCGGGATACGTTGGGCACGAGGATGGTGGGCAGCTAACAGAAAAGGTAAGAAGAAAACCTTATTCTGTAGTTCTCTTTGATGAAATCGAAAAAGCGCACCCAGATATTTTCAATTCTTTGCTACAGATCTTGGACGAAGGTTTTGTCACTGATAGTTTAGGAAGAAAAATAAACTTTAAGAACTGCCTTATTATTTTAACATCAAATGTTGGCCAGCGTAAAGCTTCCGAATTTGGTGCAGGCGTAGGATTTAGCGTTGAAGATCCACAGCAAAAAAGACAAGAAGAATCTGCTTCAATTGTTAAAAAGGAACTTTCGAAAACGTTCCCCCCTGAATTTTTAAATCGTATAGACGAGGTGATCTACTTTAACTCTTTGTCCAAAGAGGATCTCATCAAGATTATAGAGGTTGAGCTTAAAAAGATGTACCCTAGATTTGAAGAGATCGGATACAAAATTTCAATCTCTAAAGACCTTAAGGAAAAGATTGCTGAGATTGGCTATGATCCTAAATACGGAGCACGTCCGCTGAAAAGATTGCTCCAAAAGTATATAGAAGATACTGTGGCAGAATTGGCAGTTCAACAAAAAATCAAGGAGGGTTCTAAAATAACAATTTCTTTTGATCCAACCAAGAATCAAGAGGAAGAAAACCCAGTTAAAGTGAAAATAGTAAATTCATAATGGAACATTTTTATCATACAATCGGAGAAGACTGGATGGACTTCCACAAGCTCTACAGTGAGGCTGTGGAGTACTTTCCGGATGGTGCACATTTCGTAGAGATCGGGTGCTGGAAAGGGAGGTCATCGGCTTATTTGGCCACCGAAATCGCAAACTCTGGCAAACGAATAAAGCTGGATTGCATCGACACGTGGGACGGTTCTGAAGAGCATCTCGATACAAATTCACCATATTATTTACACCAATTACTTTCCGACAGGGATTATCTTTATTTCGAATTCATAAAAAACACGTTTCCGGTAAGAGAATTCATCAATCCAATCAGATGCGAATCCCTAAAGGCGGCAAACATGTATGAAGATAGAAGCCTTGACTTTGTTTTTATTGATGCTGCTCATGATTACACAAATGTCTATAGGGATATTATATCTTGGTATCCCAAAGTTAAGAAGGGCGGGATAATTTCGGGTCACGATTATACCACTTGGACCGGTGTTAAATTGGCAGTTGATGAATTTTTCCAAGGTAAGGAAGTATCATTCAATAATAGCTACTGGTTCTACCGAAAATAAGTCCGCAAGAAATGAAAATTGGAATTCTTCTTATCTGTTACAATTGTGCTGATTACGTCGATAGGTGCATTACACCATGGATGAATTTGAAAGATCGATATAATTTTATCTTCGCATGTAACAGCGGAATGTTTAGAGATTATTTCGATCTTGGATTTGCAGAGAACAATAAAGAAACTCTTGAAAAATTAATTAAGCACAAATTAGATTTTCTAGTCACTACTTCAGGAAAAAATTTGCTGGACGAGGATTCAAGCAGAAATCTGTGCCTAGATTTCCTCAAAAAACAAGATTGCGATCTCCTTGTTTATTTAGACGGTGACGAAATTTACACTGAAGAACAAATTGTCTCTGTTCTTAACTACGTTCAAACCAATTCTCACTATGACTATTATGAAGTTTTTTTTAAAAATCACACTATTTATGAAGGATTATTTTTAAATAATTTCTTGAGAAAAAGCATCTATTGGATGAAAAGGTATGGCGGAATTAACAGATTTTATTTTGACTCCGATTTTGTTTACAACGATCCATCAGCAGATTATTCAAACACAGTAGCTATACCCAGAGATGTTGCTTTTGTGGAGCACTATTCTTGGATAACAGACGATCCTAGGACAAAGATAAAAATTACCTATCAAAATAGGAGATACGTAGGTGCATCTGGGGATTTCCCGGAAAATATGAGATGCGCTTTCAAATGGGATTCCGAAAGGGATAAACTTGAATTCAATAAAGATTTCTGGACTAACAACGGAAGACTACAGGTTCCTATGCTTAGAGAAATCTCCGGCAGCAATTACGCATTCGAATTCGAAGTAGATTTTGATAGGGCACAAAACGTAGTAAACATCTACAGCTACACAGCATCGGGTGATTATGATTTTAATGTTAAAGACAATCATGGAAATGACATTTACTTTACACGAATGACACTATTTCCTAGTGTTAACTATTGGATCGCACCTTCGCCCCTTAGAAGATTTGACGAGGAGGAAGGTTTAAAATTTCTCGAGATAACAGTTTCTAAAGAAGGACAGGAAATTCATAACGAGAGATTGCACTTTTGGACCTAAACTAATGCAAGAGAAAACAAAGTTTGCTATTTACACTTCCTTTTACAACTGTGAGAAGTATGTTGAGCAGCTTGTGCAAAATATCATGCTAATTGATTACCACGATTGGAAATGGTTTGTAACAGACGATTTTAGCACAGACCGAACCGGTGAAATCTTGAGAGAAAAGTGCGAGGGAAATCCTAGAATTCAATACGTTGAGCAATCTAGAAAGAAAGAGATGTATTGGGAGCCCAACAAGTTCATTCCCAAGAATTATGAATACATCCTTCTTGTTTGTGCAGATGACAAAGTTGATCCAAAGATTTTGCAAGTCTATGATTCAGTCATCAGAAAATATAAAAAACAAGTAGCAATACTAACTTGCGATTTGCAAGAAATTTACGAGGAAAGCAACCAACTTAAATCGATAGGGTATGTCCATAACCCCGAAGATTTTCAGCAAAAAATTTCAAGATTTTTCCCAGACATTGATTATGTTAACAATCTGGGTTATTTTGCTTTTGGCTTGGGAATGTGTTTTAAAAATTACCACGACCTCGAATTTGTTATTAAGGATTATCTAGCTTCGTCTGAGGATTTTTACAGAATGCTGTACATGACAAGCTTCGGACAATGGGTACACGTTCCCCGTAACCTTTACACCTGGACTTTTAGAGGTGACTCCGAATCAAGGAGAGAAGTTCCTTCCAATTTTTACGACAATTTTCAAATAGCCAACGAAAAGAATCTACAAAAATCATACGGGACGATTTTGGATTACACTTCTTGTTACAAGGAATTAAATAGCTTGATGATAAAAGGAGATTTGAACAAATTTACCATAATCTCCATAATTTCTCCATGGATAACTTCTCAGGATAAAACAAAAATAAGGGAGATCTATCCGGATAAAGAGATTGTTTTCAACGAAACTTCAGGCGCAGATTTATACTCCATAGTGGCAAATTATTGTTTGGAGGGAGAATCCCTTCCAACACTTATCAGAAAAATAAAGTCTTCAAACACACGTGGGGAAATAATAGTTTATTGTTTGGATGAAAACACATATTACACCAAAGAAGAAGTCTACGATGGACCTGTTGAAATTCTTAAAAAAATTGAGAAAAGAATCCAGAACGAATCCAATTCTTGGTTTTTCTACATCTATTTAAGACACATAAATTTTACAACCCAAATATGAGCAAAATAGTTATCTTAGGCGGTGATGGCTACATCGGGTCTAGATTGAAAATTGATCTTGGACGAGAACACGATGTTACTGCAATCGATACAGGTTGGTTCAGCACTAACAAATCCGGATTCATCGAGCAGGATTTCAAAAACGTAAGTGGTGAATTTCTACAATCGTTTGACTGTGTTATTTTATTAGCTGGACATTCGAGCGTTAATATGTGTCAAGGTGAAATAAAGGATGCCTTTGGAAACAACGTGCAGAACTTTTTATCGCTCATCGACAAGTTAAGTCCCAGACAAAAATTCATCTACGCAAGTAGTTCTAGCGTGTACGGAAATTCTGGCTCTGCAAGAGTAGATGAATCATATTCAGACTTTATTCCTCACAACCACTACGATATTACCAAACATATTATAGATCTCTATATGCCTAAGTTCGATTTGGAATATTATGGGCTGAGATTTGGAACTGTAAATGGATATTCACCCAAAATGAGAAGTGACGTCATGATAAATTCGATGGTATACAACGCTAAAACAAATGGACACATAAAATTGTACATTAAGGATGTTATGAGACCTATCTTAGGAATTTCTGACCTGTCTCTTGCTATACAAAAAATTATCTCCTGCAAGGAAGATAAACGGGGAATTTACAACCTGGCTTCCTTCAACATGACAGCGGAGGAGATAGCTATTCGTGTTAGTAAAGTAACAGGGTTCGGGATTCAAGAGATTAACACGGAATCAACTCCCTCTACTAATTCCAAATTGCAGACGAAATCTTATAACTTCTCAATTGATTGCTCCAAATTCGAAAAAGAGTTCGGATTTTCATTCTCAGAGACGGTTGAATCAATATGTCTTGGAATAATGCAAAACTTTGATAGTATAATATTTTCAAACCGTTCAGATGTCAAAGAATACTAATGAAGAATTTACCAGGTTAGATAAGTGTTTAGCCTGCGATGGCGGGGATCTTAGAACTATTTTAGACCTTGGCCAGC
>Ga0172362_10002709_pt1 | contig 15326 bp, 13 predicted proteins | sample LakKivs1_kivu2a2_FD_114534 | JGI IMG/M metagenome (GOLD analysis project Ga0172362, IMG submission 114534) | Sediment microbial communities from Lake Kivu, Rwanda - Sediment s1_kivu2a2 | ecosystem: Environmental > Aquatic > Freshwater > Lake > Sediment | place: Rwanda: Western Province, Lake...
CGCAATGCAGCTCTTTTCCTCAAAATCCTGAATGTACTGATTCCCCTCCCCCGCGATCACCTTCCAGAATCCGCTCATTCTATCATCGTCCTTATTCGCGATTCGATCTGCCGCTCAGTCATCGCGTCACTGCCTTCCCTGGCTGACCAGGTACAGCACGGCCATGCGGATGGCCAGGCCGTTGGTGACCTGCTGGAGGATGCAGGAGTTGGGTCCGTCGGCGACGTCGCTGGTCAGCTCCACGCCGCGGTTGATGGGGCCGGGATGCATGATGAGCACGTCGCGGCGGCAGCGGGCCAGCCGCTCGGCGTTCATGCCGTACAGGCGGCTGTACTCGCGGACCGAGGGGAACAGGTTGCTGCTGAACCGCTCGAACTGGATCCGCAGCATGTTGATCACGTCCACCTCGGCGAGCACTTCGTCGAGGCTGTGGCTCACCGAGCAGCCCATGGCCGTGACGGCGGCGGGCACCAGCGTGGGCGGGCCGACGACGACCACCTCGGCGCCGAGCTTGCGGAGGCCGAGGATGTTGCTGCGGGCGACGCGGCTGTGGGCGATGTCGCCGACGATGGCGACCTTCAGCCCCGCGACGCGTCCCAGCCGCCGGCGGATGGTGAAGATGTCCAGCAGCCCCTGCGTGGGGTGCTCGTGGGAGCCGTCGCCGGCGTTGACGACGGAGGCGGCGATCCGCCGGGCGACCATGTGCGGCGCGCCGGACTGGCCGTGGCGGATCACGAAGATGTCCACCCCCATCGCCTCGACGTTCCGCACCGTGTCCAGCGTCGTCTCGCCCTTGGCCACCGACGAGCCCTTGCTCGTGAACAGCAGCGTGTCGGCGGACATGCGGCTGGCCGCCAGCTCGAAGCTCATCCGCGTGCGCGTCGAGTCCTCGAAGAACAGCATCGCCACCACCTTGCCCCGCAGGGCCGGCACCTTCTTGATCGACCGCGTGGAGACCTCGCGGAAGCTCTCGGCCGTGTCCAGGACGTGGGCGATCTCCTCGCCCGACAGCTCGTCGAGGCCGACGAGGTCCTTTCGCGTCCAGAGGAAGCCGCGGGCGCCGGGTGCCTCAGTGGGTGTCGATGATGAAGACGCCTTCCTCGCCATCGTTTTCTTTCAGGCGGACCTGCACGCGTTTGCCGGCCGGCGCGCTGACCTTCCGCCCGACGAAGTCGGCGGCGATGGGCAGCTCGCGTCCGCCGCGGTCGATCAGCGCCGCCAGGCGGATGACCCGCGGGCGGCCGAAGTCGTGCAGCGCGTCGAGGGCCGCCCGGACGCTGCGTCCGGTGTGCAGCACGTCGTCGACGAGCAGCAGCCAGGCGTCGTCGATGTCGAAGTCGATCTCGGTGGCCCGCACGAGCGGCGCGCCGCGGCGGCGCGACAGGTCGTCGCGGTAGAAGGTGATGTCCAGCACGCCGTGGTGGACCTGGCGGCCGGGAAGGTCGGCCTCCAGGCGAGCGACGATCCGCCCGGCCAGCGTCTCTCCCCGCGTGCGGATGCCGACCACGGCGAGCGGGCCCTCCTTCGGCACCCTGGCCCGCAGCAGCTCGTAGAGCCGGTCCAGCGCGCGGCCTGTTTCCTGGGCGTTGAGAACTTTCTTCATGGTCGCTCGTCGAAACACACGCGAACGGCGCCGCGCCACGCCGCTCGGCGCCGGCAGGATGCTACGCGGGCTCGCCGGGAAAAGCAACACCCCGCCGAACAAACGCCGATAACGACATACGGGCGCCTCCGCGAAAGGACTTGCGATGAACCGCTCGATTGCACTGCTTCTGGCGGCGCCGGCCGTCGCGCTGCTGGCGGCGCCGGCTGCGCCCTGCCCGGCCGACGAGGGCCGCACCGTCTACTACCAGGTCACTTACGCCGACGGCTCGACGCGCGACCTGTACGCCGTGCCGGCCGGCAACGAGGGCATCCGCCGCGTCCTGCGCATCACGCGGATCGAGCAGGGCGCGGCGGGCTACGAGATTCTGGCCACCGGGCCGCAGCCGCTCACGCTGGTCAACCGCGGCCAGACGTACCGCACCGACCTGGCCTGGAACGGCAAGGCGTGGGTGGCGCCGGGGGAGGAGCCGGCCGCGACGAGCCGCCCCGCCGCGGGCGGCGAGGCGCAGGAGAAGCTGGCAGGCGCGCGGGCCGAGCTGGTGGAGCTGGCCGCGCGGCTGATGGAGAAGGCCCAGTCGCTGGCCGACCAGGAGGCGAAGCGCCGCGCGTCGGCCAAGCCGCCGGAGGCAGGAACGCTGGAGGCGCTGGCGACGGCGCGCAAGGAGCTTCTCTCGGCCGCGGCGGCCGTGCTGGCCGCCGCCAGGTCGCTGTCGCCGCGGGCGGTCCGGGCCGACGAGCCGCCCGCCAGCGGCACGGTAGCTCCCGCGGCGGGCGCCGCCCCCGACGGCGCCGCGGGCATCGTGACGCCCACAACGCAGGTGGCCGCTCTGCCCCACCGCGCGCGGGTCTGGAAGCTGCCCGCCGCCGACGGTCGGCGCACCGTGCACGTGTCCATCGCCCACCCCGAGGCCGGGGCGATGGGGGCGTTCCACTACGTCGCGTACGCCGACACGGACGGCGACGGTCGGCCCGACCGGCTGATCGCCCGCTCGCCGCGGGCATCGGCGGAAGCTCCCGGCGCATGGACGCAGTGGAGCTTCACAACCGACCAGCGCGACGTGTTCGTGGGCAGCGCCTGGTCGCGGCCGGAGACGAGCCACTACCAGGTCGAGGCGGTGCGGGTCGAGGGCGGCTGGCGGCGGTGCTGGCGCGGGCTGTCGCCCGATGCCTACGTCGGGGATGAGACGTGGGGCATCCCAAACCGCCTGCTGCGCGGCCTGCTGGGCAACATCCACGTGTGGGTGGACCAGGGGGGACGGTCCAGGTAGAATCCGCCGATCGGGAAGGCGACTTCCACACTGGAGACGCAGGATGGCGAGGCTCCGATGCCCGTGTATCGGGGGCGACGTCGAGCTGACAGAGGAGCGGATGCGGCACATCGCCGACCACCATCCTGATTTGCTTCCGGAGCACCTCGACCGTATCATGGAGACTGTTGCCGATCCGGACGATGTTCGCCGCAGCGCGCGAGCGGCGAATGCCCGTCTGCTGACGCGGTGGTTCGGCGATCTTCGCGGCGGCAAGCATGTCGTGGTCGTTGTCGCCACGGACCAGGGCCGCCCGGAGCGGCACTGGGTCGTGACCGCTTACATGGCCAGGCGCCTCGCGCCGGGAGTCGTGACATGGGTCAGAAGCTGACCTTCCAGTACGACAGGGAGGGCGACACGCTGTACATCCAGAAGCGCCCGCCCTACGCGGAGCAGGAATCCGAAGAGCTGGGCGACGACGTCGTCGCGCGGATCAATCCCGAAACCGGCGAAGTCGAGGGCATAGAGGTCCTGTTCTTCTCGACGCGACTGCTGCGGAAGGACCGCTTTGAGCTGCCCGTAACAGCGGACATGCACCTGGTCGGGCGCTGACGCCCGCGCCGTCATTTCCCCGGCGCCCTTCCGCGGTCCAGCAGGAGCGTGGGCAGCGAGTGCCACAGCCCCACGGGGCGATAGAGGCTCTCGATCTCGCCGCGGCAGTTGTACCAGCAGTCGCGGCAGGCGTTGCCGGCCGAGGCGGCACGCAGACGCTGATGGATCGCCGCCGCCCCGTCGCGGAAGAGGTTGGCAACCGGCCGCGCCCGCCGCTCCACGCAGATCGCCACGTCGCCGGTGGAGTCGATGTTGAAGAACGCCCGTCCGGCCAGGCAGCCGCCCACGCCGCCGCCCAGGAAAGCGTCGAACTGCGCCAGGTAGCGCGGGTTGCTCAGGAAGTTCCGCCAGCGCCGCCGCAGATCCAGCAGACGCGGCGCCACCTGCCCGTCGTTGTGCGCGTACGCCCGCGAGCCGGTCTTCAGCCGCCCGTACGGCTGGACCATGAAGTACGCCCCGCGTTCGGCCGACATCGCCAGCAGCCTCTCCATGTCGCCGACGTTGTCGTCCATCAGCACGGCGATGACGTTGACCCGCTGGTATCGGCGGACGCGGGCGGCCGACAGCAGCTCCACCGCCCGCCAGGCGTGCCGCCAGGCGCCGTCCATTCCGCGGCGGCGGTCGTGCCGCGCCGCCTCGGCGTAGTCGACGCTTACCGAAACGCCCCAGGCGTCGGCGGCCATCAGGTCGCGCGCGACGGCCGGCGTGACGAACCAGCCGTTGGTCGTCACGAACGGGAAGTGATACTCGCCGACGGCGGCGACGATGTCCGGCAGGTCGGTCCGCAGCAGCGGCTCGCCGCCGGCCAGGCTGACGAGCATGGTTCCCCCGGCCGCCAGCTTGCGCGCGCCATCGGCGTACTGGCGCAGCGTCGGCTCCGCGGCCCTGCCCATCGGGTCGGCCCAGTAGTGGCAAAAGCGGCAGCGGAAGTTGCAGCGGTACGTCACCTGCCACGAGCACCACAGCGGGTGGGCGGAAGTCCACTGCCGCACGAGGCGAACCTTCTTCGTCGTCGGACTGAACATGCCGCTGCTACCTTATACCCGCCGCGCGGCGATAGCTCACCAGCCGCCCGGCGATCGCGCGGGCCAGGGTCGCCTTGCCCGCCGCCTCGGCCGCACGCAGCGCCGCCTCCGCCGCGGCGACCGCAGCGGCAGGCCTGCCCGCCGCGGCATACACCGCCGCCAGGGCGTCCAGCGGCTCCGGCGCCGCGTTGCCCGTCACCTCGCACGCCTTGCGCGCCAGGCGCACCGCCTCGGCCACGTCGGCCGGCGAGGGGGCCTCGCCCGCCACGAGCGTCAGCGCCAAACCCCGCAGGGCCGGCTCGAAGCGCCCGTCGATGCGCACGGCCGCGCGGTATGCCGCCGCCGCCTCGCCCGGCTTGCCCTGCCCCAGCAGCGCCAGGCCCAGACTGGCGTGCACGCGGGCGTTTGTCGGGCAGGCCGCCGCCGCCTTTCGCAGCGCCTCGGCCGCCTCGGCTGGCCTGCCCGCCTCCAGCAGCAGCGTACCCAGGTGAACCAGGCCCTCGGGGAAGTCGGGCGCGACCTGCACCACGCGCCTCGCGTGGGCCAGCGCGCCCGTCCGGTCGCCCCCCGCCGCCAGCAGCAGCGACAACTGGAAGTGCGCCTGGGCGAAGTCCGGCGCCGCCCGCAGCGCCGCGCGGAACTGCTCGGCCGCCTCCGCCGGACGCTTCAGCGCCGCCAGCGCCCTGCCCAGGTCCAGCCGGGCCACGGCGTTGTTGGCGTCCAGAGCCGCGGCGCGGGCAAGCTGCGGGGCGGCCTCGGCCGGCAGGTCCTTCGCCAGCAGCGCCGAGCCCAGCCGCGCGCGGGCCTCGGCGCTGTTGGCGTCCAGCGCGATCGCCTTGCGGTAGCAGCGGATCGCCCCGTCGTAGTCAGGGCCTTCCAGGAACGCGTTGCCCGCACGCACCCACGAGCGGGCGTCGAGGAACCGCTCGCGGATGGCCGCGATCGCCCCCGGCGCGGCGCTGACGAACTCCGGTATGTTGGCCGCGCGGTCCGGCGCGGTGAAATGCTCCAGCAGCACCGGCGCCGCCGACCTGCCCCGCTCGTCGAAATGTGCCAGCCAGAGCTGCGTGTACGGGCCGTTGGCCTTCGAGCTGAACACCAGCCACCGCCCGTTCGGCGAGAAGCTGTGCCAGGAGTTCATCCCGCCCGTGTTGCACTCCAGCCGCCGCGCCTGGCCGCCGACAGCCGGGATGACCCACAGCGAGCTATCCGGCTGGAGGAGCATGAAGCTGGCCGCCCGGCAGAACACGATCCACTTCCCGTCGGGCGAGAACTTGGCGAAGTAGTTGCTCATGCCGTTGCCGCTGGCGCCGGCCAGGGGCAGGGCGACCGGCGCGGGCGACGCCCCGCCCGCGTTGGGGTCGAACGGCACGCGGTACAGGTCGAACCGGAAGCTCCTGCCCTGCCGCAGGAACTCCTCGCACTCCTGCGGCGACAGCAGCACCTTCAGCCTGTCGCGCAGGTTCCGCAGGTCGTATGCCCGGCTGCGGGCGAAGACGATCCACCTGCCGTCCGGGCTCCACGCCGGGTTGCTCTGGACTAAGTTCGGATCGTCCGCCCCGCGCACCGCGAAGAACCGCCGCTCCCGCCGGTCGTAGCCCGCCAGGATGCCGCGGAACGGAAAGAAGAGCTGCGAGAACGCCAGCTCCGGCCGGGCCACGAACACCGAGCGGTCCTTGACCGTGCTGACGACGTAGCGCCCGTCGGGCGAGACGCGGCTGAGCAGGCCGAACGTCGGCTCGCCGTCGGCGCGGCGGTAGTCGCTCCAGGTGATCATCTTGGCCTCGTCCAGGACCATCTCGCGGGCGACCGGGGCGATGGCGTAGGAGCCCTTGTCGTTGGCGTAGTCCACGTCCATGCCCAGCACCCGCCCGTCGGCGGAGAACGAATGGCAGTTGCCGCAGACCGGCAGCTTCTCCAGCACCACCGGCGGCGGGTCGGGCGAGCCGACCGCCCCCAGCCGCCAGCGGATGAGCGTGGGGTCCTTGACGGCCTCGATGAACGGCAGGTTCACCTCCCGGTAGAAGATGGGCGCGCCGACGGGGTCGTCGGAGATGGCGAACGCCGCCTCCCCTCCCACGCCGCGACCGTCCGCCGGACGCACCACCAGGCGGACCGCCCGCCCGGTCGAGCGGCGCACGGCGTCGCCCCACTGCCGCTCGCCGAGCCGCCAGAGCGGCCCGTCCAGGCGGGCCTCGATGCGCGAGCCGTCGCCCAGCACCAGCGCCGCCCGCCAGGCAGCCGGCACGGCGCCCGGCCCGGCGGCAACCCAGCGGAACGTCGGCGGGGCGATGTCGGGCGGGAAGACCGCCCCCGCCAGCGGGTAGACGATGCGGACGGTTCCCGCCGCCGCGCCGCCCGCTCCGCCGGCAGGCGCCCGCCAGCCCAGCGGGTCGAACGCCGCCGTCGCCGCCAGGCCGGCCGCCGCAGTGGCGGCAAGAAGGTAGACCATCCGCTTTGGCATCGTTTCTTCGCTGCTGCCACGACTTCGCGTGGCGCCGGAACGCATTATACGTCGGCGCCATGGTCGGAAGTGCTCGTCACATGCACATGGCACACCTTGTCAGGATCGCCCCGGGCGCGGTAGGTTAGGTCTTGGAGATGTGCGAAGAACCGGGAGGAAGCAGGCATGAAGCGTTCGGAGCTGTTCTGGTTCGGCGTCGTCCTGGGGGCCGTGCTGTACTTCGTCCTGTTCCGCTGACGGCGGCGGGCAGCGCGAGCGACGCCCCCTGCTTGACGGGGCGGGCAAGGGAGTGCCGGGATGGCGGGATCGCCCGTTCTGGCCGTTCAGGTGTTCGGATATGCACTGTTGCTTGTGGCGGTGCCGGCGTTCATCTTCGGCGGCGGGGCGCTGATGTGGGTGGGGGCACGGTACTTCGCACGAAAAGACCCGGTGAGCTTCTGGAGATGCTGCTGGCTTCATGTAGCCAGCAACTTGGCCGGCGGCTTCAGCGTGTTCCTTTGGGCGCTGCTTTGCCTCGCCCTGTCCGGCGCGGGTCTGCTGGCCGGGATCATGGCGATGCTCATCCCGGCGGTCTTCTTCGTCGCGACCTTCCTGTCGATCCGTGCCGGCCTGGACCTGCCGTTCGGCCGCGGCCTGCTGGCTTGGCTGCCCACGCTGGTGCCATGGCTGGTCGTCCTGTCGCTTGCCGGGTATGCCGCCTGGCTGAGGGGGCTGTAACATGAAGCTCCGCTTTGCCGTCCACTACTTCCTGTTGTTCGCCATGATGGGCACGGTGTTCCCCTACGTGCAGCTCTTCCTGCGCGCCCGCGGGTTCAGCGACGCCGAGGTGGGCTACCTTCAGGGCCTGCTGGCCCTGGCAAGCGTGGCCGGGCCGCTGGCGGCGGGCCACCTGGCCGACAGGCTCGGCCGGCGGAGGCTGGCGCTGGCGGCGGGGCTGGCGGTGGCCGCGGCGGTGCTGCCGCCGCTGGATTCGGCCGGATCGTTCGCCGCCGCGGCCGCCCTGCTGGTGGCGCTGGGGCTGTTCGGGAGGACGGCCATCCCGCTGACCGACACGCTGGCCTCGGCTGAGCTGCCCGACCCGACGCACACCTACGGCAAGGTGCGGGTGTGGGGCAGCGCGGGGTTCATCGCGGTGCTGGCGGCGGTGGCGCTGTTCGGCCTGATCGACGAGACGTCCGGCACGTCGATCATGTACGCGATGCTGGTGACCACGTGTGCCTGCCTGGGCAGTTCGTTGCTGCTGCCCGACAGCCACCGCCGCGCGGCCCACCCCGCTGCCCGCCCGCGCGGCGCAGGCAACCGCACGCCGGCGGCCTTTGACGCCGTCTTCTGGCTGTTCCTCGCCGTGGCGGCCTCGCAGGCCCTCGGCATGTCCGCCTACTACTTCTTCTTCACCAATTACCTCCGCGACGTGGTGGGGCTGAACCCGGCCGGGTGGGTCTGGGCAATCGGCCCGGCCGCGGAGATGCCCATGCTGTTCTGCGCCGGCAGGCTGATTCGCCGCTTCGGGCTGCGTGCGATGCTGGGCGCGTCGCTGGCGTCGGTGAGCGTGCGGCTGGTCGTCTACGCGCTGGCGCCGTCGCTGTGGGCGATCCTGCCGGTGCAGTTGCTTCACGCCGCGTCGTTCGGGCTGTTTCACGCCGCGTCGATAGAGTTCCTGCGGCGGAAGGTGCCGGCCGAACGGCGCGGGCTGGCGATGGCGGCGTACATGTCGCTGGGGCTGGGGCTGCCGAACTGGCTGGCCAGCAGCGCCGGCGGGCTGATCGTCGAGCGTGCCGGCTACGCGGCGCTGTACCTGCTGTACGCGGCGTTTCCGGCGGCTGGGCTGGCGCTGGTGGCGGCGGCTGGGGCGCGGCTGAATGTGGCGGCACCGGCCGTGGGCCAGGCGGCAAGGGCAGTGCCGGCGGGGGCTACTTCCGCGTAGAGCCCAGCGCGTTGGCGGCGGCGTCGCGGACGGCGGGGTCGGCGTCGCGGGCGGCCTCGGCCAGCGCGGCGGCGGCATCGCTCTGCGCGGCCGCTCGCGCCAGGCCCTGCACCGCCGCCAGGCAGCAGGCGGCGCTGTCGGACTTGAGCGCCGCGGCGAGCGCGGCCCGGCCCTGCGGACCGGCGCCGGCCAGCACGTAGGCGCTGTTGCGCCGCACCGGCTCGGCGGCGTCGTTGAGGGCCTCGCGGAGGGCGGGCAGGGCCTTGGGGTTGGCGCCGGCCACCGCGCCGAGCACCCACGCCGCCTGGGCGCGCATCCACGGCTCGGTCTTGGAGCGGAACAACTCCAGCACCACGTCGGAGGCCGGGGCCGCCTCGGCGCCGAGCCGGCCCAGCACCGTCAGGGCGAAACGCAGGGTGGTCTCGTCGGCGCTGTCGAACAGCGACGCGACGGCCGCCGCCGCCATCGGGCCCATCCGCCCCAGCGCCGCGACGACGGGGCTGTCGCCCGCGGCGTGACCCATGCGGCTGCGCCGGATGCCCTCGTTGTCGATGGCCCCGTAGAGCTTGTTCGTCTCGGCGATCTCGGCGCGCAGGGCGCCGAGCAGGGCGGGCACGGCCATGGGCGCCGCGTCGGGGCCGATGCGCCCCAGCGTCTCGGCGGCCGAACCGCGCACCTCGCCGTCGGCGTGGTCCAGCAGGGGCACGACGAGGCGAGCGGCGTCGAGCCCGCCGCGGGCGAGGGCCTCGCAGGCTGCCTCGCGCACGCCGGCCCGGGGCTCGGTGAGCATGGCCGCCAGGTTCGCCAGCGCGCCGCGCACGGCGCCGATGCGCGCCAGCGCCGCCGCCGCACGCCCGCGCACGTCGGCCGAGGAGTACTTCAAAGCCTTGCCCAGCGCGGGGGCGGCCTTGGCGGCCGCCGGGCCGATCCGCCCCAGCGTCATCGCCGCCACGTCGCGCGACCAGTAGTCGTCCTTCGCCAACGCCTCCGTCAGGACGCCCACCGCGCCCGGACCGACCTTCCGCAGCGCCTCCGCCGCCGCCATCCGAACGTCGAAGTACTCGTTCCGCAGCGCATCGGCGAGCTGCGGCAGCACCTCCTTCACGTCCGGCGAGCGGTCGCGCAGTGCCGCGGCCGCGGCGATCCGCACGGCCGGGGAGGGATCGTTCAGCTTCGCCGCCAGCGCGCGGACGTCGTCCTCGGCGCCCGCTGGCCCCGCGACCACCAGCACCCACGCCGCCAGAATTGCCATTCGCCGCCACATGACGCAGCTCCTTCCCTCCGCCGCCAATCTGTTCAATAGCACGAACGGGCCGCGGTTTCGAGTGCGGAAGCAGAAAGGATCGCGGCAGCGCCGCCTGGACCTTTTGTCCGGCCGGACCGGCGCGTACAATGCGGGCATGTCCATCAGGCGCGCTGCCGTCGGCTGCTGGCTGTGTCTGGCGGGGCTGGCCCCGGCCGCCGAGCCGCCCCGCTACACGCCGCTGGCGCCCCGCGACGCGCAGTGGTACGGCTCGACGTTCTGGACGGGACCCGACTGGGCCCGGGTCGGCAGGGACTGGCATCACCCCGGTTTGCACAACGCCACCGTGCGGCGGCTCGTCGCGCCCGCCGGCGGGCGCGTGACCGTCACCGGGCGGGCGTACAAGCTCGACACGAACGGCGGCGACGGCGTCCGGCTGATCGTGCGCCACAACGCCCGCGAGGTGTGGACGGCCGAGATCGGGGCGAAGGATGTCGCGGGCGTCGATCCGAACATCACACTCGACGTCAGGAAGGGCGACGCGATTCGCTTCGTGGTGGACCGGAAGGGCACGTACTCTTACGACACGACGCACTGGGACCCCGCCGTGACGTACGCCGGCGGCAAGCGATATCTCGCCTCCGAAGGCTTCTCGCCGGCCGAGCAGGGCGCCAACGGGTGGTGGTACGAGATGGAGGGCACGGGGCAAGTCCCCAAGGCGTCGCCCGTCGCACGCGGCCGGGGCGGGAGGGCCGCTTCCGCCAGGCCGCGCGCCGAGTTCGTTCCCGTCCGCGGCGACCTGAACGCCATGGTCGAGCATGAGTGGCACTGGGAGGACCGCCTCGACGCCGGCGCACCGGCGGGCGCCCTTGCCGCCGCGGCGAAGTCCCACGCGGCGAAGGCGAGGCAGCTTCTGGCGGACCTTCGCGATCCCGGGCGCCACGTGCGGCAGCTTGCCGGACTGGAGGCGAAGTTGGGCAGGCTCGGCGATGACAAGGCCGAGGCCGAGGAGCTCTACCTGGCCGTGCGGCGCCTCAAGCGGGACATCGCCCTGGCCAACCCGCTGCTGGACTTCGCGGAGTTGCTGTTCTGCAAGCGCGTGCCCGGGCGCTACAGCCACCAGGTGGGACAATACTACGGCTTTTACGCCCGGCCGGGCGGCGGGCTGTTCGTGCTGGAGGCGCCCGGGCGCAGCCTTAAGGCCCGCGACGTTCTCGACGGCAAGCTGGCCGGCGGGTCCGTGATGGAGCCTCGCCTCAGCTACGACGCCAAGCGCGTGGTGTTCGCCCGGGTGCAGTGCTCGGGCAAGAAACACGACATCAACAAGCTCGACAACGAGTCCGTCGACGAGGACTTCCATCACATCTACGAGGTCAACATTGACGGCACGGGCCTGCGACAGCTCACGGCCGGACCGTACGACGACCTGATGCCCACCTACCTGCCCTGCGGCGACATCGTGTTCTCCTCGACGCGCCGCCAGGGCCACGGTCGCTGCTTCCATCCGCGATTCGGCACGCGGTGGCAGGTGTACACGCTGTATCGCGTGGACGCCAACGGCGCGTACGTGCGCCCGGTGTCGCGCCACGACACCAATGAATGGCACCCCGCCGTCGGCAACGACGGCATGCTGCTCTACGCGCGGTGGGACTACATCGACCGCGACGCCGTCACCCACCAGAACCTCTGGGCCACGCGCCCCGACGGCGCCAACCCCTTCGCCCTCTGGGGCAACGCCGTGCTGGACCCTCACTGCACGTTCCAGCCGCAGCCCATCCCCCACAGCGACAAGATCGTCTTCACCGCCTCCGCCCACCACGCCCACACCGGCGGCTCGCTCGTCGTCGTGGACCCGTCCGTCAGCAACAACGACCACGCCGCCATCCGGCGGATCACGCCCCATGTGCCCTTCCCGGAGGCCGAAGGCCGCCCGCAGGAGTACTACGCCTCTCCCTGGCCGCTGAGCGAGAAGTACTTCCTCTGCTCCTACAGCCCCTGGCCGCTGACATTTGAGGTCGGCCCGGAGCGGCCCAACGGCCTCGGTCTGTACCTGCTGGACGTGTTCGGCAACCGCGAGCTGCTCTACCGCGACCCGGACATCGGCTGCGAGACGCCCATCCCGCTGCGGGCCCGCACCCGCCCGCCCATCCTGCCCGATGTGGCGCCCGGCGCCACGGCTCCCGCCGCCCCCGCCGGGCAGATGCTCATGCTGGACGTGTACCGGGGCCTTGAGCCCGCCGTTCCACGCGGCGCCGTCAAACGAATCCGCATCGTGCAGATCTTCCCAAAGACCACTCCCTACGGCAACAGCCCCGCCATCGGCGCCGCCAGGGAGGAGAACGCCCGCGCAATCCTCGGCACGGTGGGCGTCGAGGCCGACGGCTCCGCATATTTCACGCTCCCCGCCGCCACGCCCGTGCTGTTCCAGGCCCTCGACGCCAACGGCTTCGCCGTGCAGACCATGCGCTCGCTGACGTACGTCCAGGCCGGCGAGCGGACCTCTTGCATCGGCTGCCACGAGCACCGACGCACCGCCCCGCCGAACGGGCCTCCCCTCGCAGTGCGCCGCCCGCCGTCCGACATCGACCCCGGCCACTGGGGCGGCCGGGCATGGTCGTTCGTCCGCGCCGTCCAGCCGGTGCTGGACAAGCATTGCGTGACATGCCACGGCGGTGGGACGCGACCGCCGCCCAAGGGCATCGACCTGCGGGCCACGCCGGTTGCGGCTGGCGGCGGCACCACGTTCACCCGCTCGTACGTCTCCCTGACGGCCGGCGATCTCGTGCCGCGCTTCGCCATGCGGAACCGCATCGAGGTCACGCCGCCAGGCGGGAGCATGGGCTCGCCCGGCAGCAGACTCATGCGGATGCTCCTTGCCGGGCACCCCGGCAAAGCCGACCCGGCCGGCCTGGGGCGAAAGGTGAAGCTATCTCGTGAGGAGCTGGCCCGCCTGGCCGCGTGGATCGACATGAACATCACCTTCTTCGGCACCTACTCCCCCCAGGAGCAGGCCCGCCAGCTCCGTGGCGAGGACCTGCCCATGCCGGAGATCCAGTAGCGCCCCTGGGCGGCTGTCGGCCCCGAAGCTGCCCAGCACTCTCCCGGATGCAGGTCGTCCCGACGTTTGTCGCGGTGGAACCGCCCGCTCAACATCGGGCATCGGGGGTTGCTTGTGCGCCCGGACCGCCGGGGATATGCTGTCGCGCGTCGCCAGGCAGCGATGCGAAAGGAGCGCAACGATGCGAACCGGTTCGCTTTGCCTTGCAGCCGCCGCAGTGGCCATGGCTGGCGCCCGCGCCGCCGCGGACGACGCCGGCGTTCGGGCGGCCATCCGCAGCTACCAGCTCCACGTGACGGCCAACGGCGCCGCCGAGCAGGCCGCCGCGCCGCAACAGGCCGCCGACCCGGGCGAGTCGGGCTGGCTGGCGATGGGCGATCGCCTGGCGGCCCGGGGAACGGCAACGGCGCCGGCCGCGCCCTACGTGCCCTACGAGCGGCGCCGCGGGCCGGCATATCCCGGCGACTTCTGGCGCAGCCTCGGGCGCGACGCCAAGGAATTCCTGCCGATGGTGTGGGACGATACCAAGGCGACGGCCACCAACTGCTGCAGCCTGACGCTGCTGGGCGCGGCGGTGGCGGCGGGGGCGGCGATGCACGAGGACAACGGCGACGACCAGGTCGAGCGGCACTTCACGAAGCACGGCAGCCAGCTCAACACGTTCTGGGACAGCGTCGGCGACGCCGGCGGCAACCCGGGCACGCACTTCGCCCTGGCCGGGGCGATGTACGTCTACGGCTCGCTGCGCGGCGACACGAAGACCTACGAGGTGTCCAAGACGCTGCTCAGCGCGCTGGCGATCAACGGCGTGGTGACGCTGATCGGCAAGGGCGCCGCACACACCGAGAGCCCCAACGGCGACGAGAACGGCTGGCCCAGCGGGCACACCTCCAGCAGCTTCTGCGTCGCGACGGTCCTGTACGATTCCTACGGGCCGTGGGTGGGCGTCCCGGCGTACGCCTTCGCCGCGTTCGTCGGCTACGAGCGCATCGACGCACGCAACCACGATTTCTCCGACGTCATCAGCGGGGCCCTTATCGGCATCGCGATCGGCCACGCCGTGGCCGGCAACCATCGGCTGAAGGTTCTGGGGATGGACGTGCTGCCCTACGCCGACCCGCGCGGCGCGGTGGGGTTGGCGCTGGGGAAGCAGTGGTGAGCTCCGCCTGCGCGGGCATCGCACCCTCTGTGCCTCTGCGCCTCTGTGTCGAGACTTCTGAGCCCCTGCGCGCGGGCACCGCGGCGCGCAGCGGGCGAAATGCGGCCCCGGCCATGCAAGGTCGGGGCTTGGGCGCGCCCGGCCGCCGCGCCGGCCGCCCCTCGCTACGGCCTTGCCTGCCGCCCGCCGTCTGGTGCATACTGCACCCAGCCGGGGCATCGGCCGCCCGGCTGCGGGCGTTTAGCTCAGTTGGCTAGAGCGCTTCCCTTACAAGGAAGAGGCCGCAGGTTCGAGTCCTGCAACGCCCAGTTGAGAGCCGTTCTGCGAACGCTCTTTGCATCTTCCATGCTGACGGGCGCCCTCCCGCGTCCATGCCACACAACCGCCTCCCGCGAAGCCATTTGACGACCTCCCTCGCTCGCCCCCCGCATGCCCAGCCGCCGCGGGAACTCCGACCCGAATTCCACCGGCCCGTCACCCAGGCGTCGCTTCTGCCAGGACAACGTCCCCGCGTGGATCCCCCGACGCCGACGGTGCGCCGCCTGGCACAGACCGCCGCCCTGCCACTGCCGGAGGGTCTGCCGCCACGACTCCCACCGTCGCCCCACCGCTGTCAACTCTCGCCGCCTCGCCGGACGGCGCCGTCGGCGTAGCCGTACTGGACGCCGGGGGAGGGGTTCAGGCCGTCGGTCACGACCGTGCCGTCGTGGGCCTGCCGGCTGGTGGTGACGTTGCCCCAGCCGCCTGCCCGCCGCGGCCCCGGCGCAGGCGGGTCGAACTCGAAGGCGACCTCGTTGGGGAGTTTCGGGAGTTTCGGGGACATGATATTTAACCCTTGCTCATGAGCCCACGCTTCTCCTTGGCCCGGAGTTTCGGGGACATGATATTTAACCCTTGCTCTTGAGCCCACGCTTCTCCTTGGCCGGTTTCGGACCTCGCTTGGACGGCAGCAGACAGCGGCCGACGAGGGCCGAGAGCTTCTCTACGAA
>Ga0172362_10002713_pt1 | contig 15317 bp, 14 predicted proteins | sample LakKivs1_kivu2a2_FD_114534 | JGI IMG/M metagenome (GOLD analysis project Ga0172362, IMG submission 114534) | Sediment microbial communities from Lake Kivu, Rwanda - Sediment s1_kivu2a2 | ecosystem: Environmental > Aquatic > Freshwater > Lake > Sediment | place: Rwanda: Western Province, Lake...
CCCTTATAACTCAAATAATATAACTAATAGTATTATAGCTTTTGTATTTTTATAATCTGTTGTGCAGGTAGTTGTGCAAGCTTTTCAAGTGCTTCAACTTCCATAAAATGAAGTTTACCAGGTATTACTAGTGTGTGAAGAGGTGAGCCGAAATCTTTTTTGATTAAATCCTTAATTGTACCTGCTACTGCAAGCGGTTGGTTTGATCCCGCTCTTGCAACAACACAAATAATACTATCTTTGTTGAATAATTTTTTCTTCTTTTTTTCCTCCATTTTTAAAAGAAGTGTCATCGCCTCATTTGCAGTCATATAACTGTTTTTATCAGCCTGGATATCAAGTAGAACAAGAGTATGTAAACCCATTTTTTTATTATCCTTTATGACATCATATGGGCTTGTTGGGAAATAGTTTTTTTCAGGATAAGCAAGCGTTGTTGTTCTACCAAACTTATAATTCTGTAGGCCAAGCAACCCTGGTACTGCTGTGAAAATACTACTGCCATGTATTATATTTGTTTCTATTCCCTTTTTTATAGCTCTTAATCTAAGATCAACATGAGTAGTAGCAGACATTGGATCACCACATGTCAAAAAAACAATGTTTTCTTTTTGTGCTGAGTTTATTATTTTATCTGCTTTCTCTGTTTCATCTCTTGTTAAAACAATGATTTTTTTACCAATGTTTTTCTCGATTTTTTCAATACTAGTACCAACTAGTTTTGCAGTGTAAAACTCAGCATATACTTTATCAGATTTTTTTATCTCCTCTAAGCCCTTTAATGATATGTCTTTTTCATCAAAGAGGCCTAAACCAATAAATGTTAATTTTCCGTTAGGCATTGTTACTTCAATATGTCTTTAAGTGTCATCTATACAAAAATGTTTGTTTTCTAAGATTATATCAAACCATATAAATAGTTAAAAAGTATTCCAAGGCGAAAAATGGCTAAAGATAAACCGGTTGATATAAGAGAATATTTTGCTGTTATGCTTATGGGTTTATTTTTTGTTATAATCATTGGTCTAGCATTGCTTTTTACTTATATCTTTAATAAAGCTAATATTAATATGGAAGCATTTGAAAACCCTAATGATCCATTAAATATTGTTTATATTCTTGTTATCATGTTTGTTTTTACTATTGCTATCCTGGTTATTGCTAAGTATTGGAAGGCAAAAGTAATTAAGTTTCTTATTCTAGGGGCTATTGGTTATACTACTTTTTTTCTTATATATCCCTTGTTAGGTCTTATTATCCCAGAAGTGTTATCATTGGTGTTATCAATTATTTTATCAATTGCTCTTGTATGGATCCTTGTTAAGTACCCTGAATGGTATGTTATTGATCTCTGCGGTGTAATAGTTGGGGCTGGTGCTATTGCTATATTTGGTATATCATTAGGAGTATGGCTTGTACTAATTCTACTAATAATTTTAGCAATTTATGATGCTATATCTGTGTATAAAACCAAGCATATGATTGATCTTGCTGATACTGTTATGGATCTGAAACTCCCTGTTTTATTAGTAGTCCCAAAGATAAGACACTACTCCTTGATTAAGGAGACAAAACGCCTTAAAGAAAAACTAAAAGAAGGTGAAGAACGTGATGCGTTTTTCATGGGACTTGGAGATATTGTAATGCCAGGTATCCTAGTTGTAGCAGCCTATTTTAATAGTAATAATATAAGTAATGGTCTTGCTTTAGCTTTCTCAGTACTAATTGGGACTCTAGTTGGTTTTGCTATTCTCATGACTTTTGTAATGAAGGGTAAACCTCAAGCAGGACTCCCATGTCTCTGTGGTGGTGCTATTATTGCTTATCTTATAGCAAGCTACTTGTTATTTGGAAAACTAATAGGTATAAATTTGCATTTTTAACAAAATATTCAAAATAAAATTTTTTTTATACCGAAAAATATATATATTAAATGCGTGTATAAATATAAATTACAAATAATATAATCTGTGTGGTAAAAAATGGTTTATCTAAACCACTTTATTATAATGAAATGGTCTTTATGACCTTGCATTCGCCCCTGTAGATTATATTAGACCTCCTGGTTTTGAATTTGTTTTTTTAAAGGTTTTTTCTATAATTTATCGTTTAAAACACTTTTAGAGTAACATAGAAACTAAGGAGGAAAATAAAAAAATATGGGAGGAAAAAATGATGATAATTGTCGGTCAAGTCGCAACCGAAGAAGAAGCAGAAGAAATAAGGTATATTCAAAAAATATGTATTGTTGGAAATCGGGCAAGATGTCTAGCAGAGAAAACCCGGGAAGAATAAAAAAATGAAAAAAGAAAAAATACTAAATCAAAAACAATACTATTTTAATTCAGTAGCATTAAAATTCATTATAATTAAACATTTAATATTTAGTAGTAAAATCACAGTTATTACACCAGATTTTTTTATTCTCATGATTTAAGGAATTATTACATTTTGGGCATCTTATTTTTTCAAGGAAATGCCCAAGCCATATTTCTTGTACTTGTGATACCGTCTCTTTCTCAACTTTATCAAGTATTTCTTTTAAATCAGGTGTATTTGCTAGTTTTTCAAGATTTGAAAAATCAATCCTTTTTGGTTGTTGCTCAGAATATGAATCATAAAATACTGTTGCGCCTTTTTTATCATGCTTTTTTTGTTTTCTAAGAAGCACTGCTGCAAGAACAACCCCGCTTATAAGACCACCTAGATGAGCATAATGCGCAGTAGTATCTTTAACATCCCACATGACAATTATTGTTTCAATCACTGCAAATAATATAACAGCATACATTACCTTGATTTTTGTTATCACTGTAATGATAATAGGAACAGGCATTACAACTTCATCCCGAGGGTACGAAAAAGCAAAAGCCCCCATAATCCCAAAGATTGCTCCTGATGCGCCAATTAGAAGTATCTCACTTCCTAAATTCATCAAAGAATGAGTGAGGGTACCACAAATACCAGATATTAAGTATATTATCAGAAATTTTTTTGCACCAATTCTTTGTTCAAATGCAATTCCAAGGAATAAAAATATGAACATATTTCCAAAAATATGAGCAAAACCACCATGAATAAACATAGATGTAAAAAGTGTGTAAAGCTGTGGTGAATACTCAGGTGTAAGATAGATAGGTCTGAATCCTAAATCACGTATTATAATTGAAAATGAACCATTATCATATGTGAAAATAATAGTTAAAATAAAAACTATAACATTTGCTATAATTAATGCATATGTCACCATCCATTTTTTAACATACGCAATAACTAATGATCCTATCATTATGATAATTGCGATTACAGAAACTGTATCTATAGGGTTAACTACTGGGTCCATCTTCTTTTTCTCCAATCCCTTGCTATAAGTGCGAAAGTCAATGTGAATATAACAACTATATAAATAGTGTTTTCATAATTAACACTAATGTTTTTTTCTGAGGAATTATTTTTTTCTTTTAAAAAAATTATTTTTTCAAGGTTCCAATCAAAGAAGAAAACCTCAGCATAATATCCTGCTATATCTTTGTTTTCAATGATCATCCCTGCTTCACGATTAAGGGTTACTGAGTTTTCATTCCAATTTATACTAGAGATTAAAACAGAAGTGTTATCAACAATCATACCCTTGTTATGAACATTTGTAAAACATGATTTGTTTGTATAAATATATTTTACTTCAATGTCGTTTTCCTCAAAATATTGTTTTGTAATATTACATTTATCATTTGTTTCCTCATAATCTGGATTATAATTCAATATTATTCTTACAATAACGCCTTGTTTTGATTTATTTATTAAACGTTCAACAAAAGGATTAATTTGATTATCCCAATCCTTGTAAATATACAACTGTTCAACATATATACACTCTTTTGCAGAATCTATCATATCACATATTGCCCTGAAGCTATTATCAGGAGAAAAAACAGGTGTTACTGAAAAATTCCCAGTATAATTTTGCATTTCAAAAGCTGACTTATAATATCCTTTAGGAACTTTTTCATCTATAAAATAATCAGATGAGACAAACAAATTTACTTTTTCAAAAGAGTAACTATCACATCGTTGCGGGTTCCAATCATCAAAATAAACATTTAAAAAATATGATGCAACGGTACTATTTCTAACTATTATACCCCACTCCCTGTTACCAAATGATGGATCCAATGGTAATCCTGTTTTAGCCCAGTTACAGCTTTCAACAATCACTGTTTTATTATCAATTATAAGATATTTACCATGATTAAAAGTGTACCTGGCATAAACATTATTTTCTTTATCATTAACAATAAACCTGATATTTCCACCATATGATCTGATTCTGTTTAGTATGAATTTTTCTTCATTAGATAATCCACCAACTGGTGAGCCTTCAAGGAAAATGTTTACAGAAACTTTTCTGCGCAGTGCTTGTATAAGCTCATCACATAGAAAAGGATTTGTGAACTCATACATATTAAGATAAACCGACTCATTTGCTTTCCGTAGTTCATTTACTATCGCCTCAAAACTGTTATCAGGTGAAACAAAAGTGGTTATTTCACCATTAAATGATATATTGGTGTATGGAAAATCAGATTGCCCAATTTTGTATTTTCGAGGGTGTAACCAATCATCTGAACTGTTTGTATCAACTGGTAAACCTGTTTCATCAAAATTTCTTTTTAAAATAACACCTGATCCTGAATCAGGTATCGGTGGTCCATTCCAAAAACTAGTATCAGGGTTTATTTCTCCATATACTACAATATCGATAGTGTGATTATACCAGTCTTTTAACGCTATCATACCACCTTTATTACTTAGAGTAAATTTTTTTGTTACAAACATCTGAGGAATATTGTATAATGAATCTACACCGTATTCAAAATCAGGATTTTTACCTGTTTCCCAAAGATAAGCACTAGCATTTTGTGTTATAACAAAAAAACTATGATTTGGAATAATTGTATTATTTGGGAAAACAATTTTTGCTTGGTCTGCTTTGTTTTTCAATGGCTGATTTGTCAGATACCAACCTGAAATATTAATACTCAAGTATGTAGGATTATAAACTATAATAAATTCATTATTAAGATTTGGATGTGCATGATAATAAACCTCAGTTATATGAAGTACACCTCCTTTTTTAAATGGTTGGGTTTCTAAAATTGTAATATTGCTTGTTAATTCATTATTTAGTTCATCCAACTCTTCTATTTGTTTTTTTTCATCAACTACTAAGATAATTGTATGATTGCCAGTTGTTACATTAATAGTATCCAATTCTATAGAAGGATATTTTTGATATTTAGAAACAGAATCATAATTTTTACATCCAATATAATGCTCTTTGTCTTTATAATCATAATAAAAATTTACATTGACACTAGTGGCGTTTTCGTTTCCAATGTTTTTTAGAAATGCTTTTATTCTAATTGTCTCTCCTTGTCCAAAAATATTACTTTCTTCATTTTTTTCGTTATAGTTTTTAATATTTGTAAAAGTTAAATCTGGTGCAAGTATCTCAAATTTTAGTGTTATTATACTATTTTCTCCAATGTCTTTTTCAGAGTTTACAAATATAGTAATAATACCTGTTTTGCATCCATTTTCTTGACAAGGCGTAACATGTAGGTTAATATCCTTTTTTTCTTTTGAATTTAAAGTTATTATATCTTGTTCTAATGTTGCATGCCAACCACTGGTAATTTGACTTATATTAACATCAACTATGTCATTGAAATCACCAGTGTTTAAAACAGTTAAAGTTATATCCAGGGTTTCATGTTTTCTTACATAATAAAAAAGTTTTGAACAAGTGATATCAACATCATATTTTCCTTGTTCAACAGTTATATTTTGAATAATTTTTATTATACTATGGTTTTGTTCTGCGATTTTTAATGTATAATTTGTATCAACAGGACTTGTTATTTTAAAATACCCTGGCTTTGAAATAAGATTATCATCTATTTTGTTATCCTCTGTGAAATAAACACCTGTGATAATATTTGTTTTGTTTTCAACAATAATAATTTTGTTTTCCAAAAAGGTGTTGTTATCCTGTATTCTTCCGATTATGTATCCTCCTTTTGTACCATTTGATGTAGAACTGTCCATGTCCAGAAGATAAACTTTTTTTGATATCTCATCTGTTGAGTTATCTTCTTTTTTGATTTTCAAATTTAAATATGCGGTGCTATTATATTTGATGTTTCTTTGATATTCAGTGTAATCTTTATTGAATCTTAGATAAGTCCAGCCTGACCAATTACCATTATCATCTGTTTTAAAATTTTGTGTGTATCTATCAGAGTACATCCAGGCTGTTGTATTCCATGTCTGGGTTGCAGGCCATCTACTGGAAATATTTCCAACAACATATGATTTAAGCTGATAGTTTTTGTTCGCCTCATAATTACTAATGTTTATTTTGATTGCAAAAGGCAGACTATAATCAGAGTTGTTTTGTATTTTGGCAATATACAAAGGATAAATTTCTAAATCTAGTCTTTGAGCTAGTGTAAATAGGTTTTCACTACCAGGAGTAGGAATTTTTGTTTCATAAAAATCATTGCTTGTATCATTAGTATCCATGTTTTTGTATCTGGCTAACGAATGTCCTTCATCTACTAAATCAGCGGGTGTACCAGGTACATCTGGGTAATCATAACCCCATTCTACGCTGTCTATTTCAACACCTGTGGTATTTTTGAGTATTAATTTATCCTGATTATTGCCTAAACCGTTTCCAATAGCTGAATCATAAACATAAAGTCTGATAGTATTATTTGAAATAGAAAAATTTTCATAGACTCTTGTTCCATGATCCGCAATTATAGCATATCCATATGGCAGGATTATTGTTGATCCGTTACCATGATCAAAATCTGCTTCTAATAAATCATTTGAGTAATTATCAGTAATACTCCAACCTGAGATATTTATAGATTGATTTGTAGGGTTGTATAATTCAATCCATTCGTTATAGTTATCATTAGTTAACGGATCATACATTACTTCGTTTATTAGAAGGTTTGCAGAACCTTTTAAAGAAATTATTATAATCAAAATAAAACCTAAAAAAATTAAGAGGGCGAGGAGGGATTTGAACCCTCGTATGAGGATCTGCAGTCCACCACATAGCCACTTTGTTACTCGCCCAGATTGAGCGGGTCTTAAATGTTGTAATGGTTTTTGAAGGTTACTATTAAATAGTGTATTAGTAATCCCGAACATAAACATTTTAATTTATGTTATTAAATAAAATAGTTGTGTGATAAATTAAAACAAAATAACAGAATTTTGTAATTTTTATTTGTAAATATTATCATGATGGTCTAAATCATAGAAATAGATAGTATTTTTAGCCCGGTTATATCGAAAAACAAGAACAAAATGTGCATCAATATGAACTCGTTTTAGATGTTGAAGTGGTTTACGGAGATTCTTGTAATGATCAACATCATTGCTAGTAACTATCTCATCAACTTTTTTCATTAGGATGGAGTATCGTTTTTTATCTTTTTTAAATAATGTTATGAGTTTTTTCTCAAGTTGATCTTCAAAATAGTATTTACGCATGTTCTATCTTGTCTCTTAGCTCCTTTACCGAAGAGTATCTATGAAATTTGCCATTTTTTTGTATCTTTTTGATTTTATCAATATATTCAGGTCGTAGTTCTGGTTCTAAAAAAGCAGATTCATATTGTTCTATTACATGTTCAATTGCTTGAGACTTATCCTTAAAACCATATTTTGCTTTTACAATGTTAAGAATACGATTTGCTCTCTCTTCAATATTTATAACAGCTTGTACCATATTATCCCATGTATATATTAGTATATGTCATATATATAAATTTTTGCTTTAAGCTTTCAAGATAAACATAGGCATCCATAGCCCATTAGTTACCCTGACTACTTTGTCAGTTTTTACTAAATGCTCTTTTGATTCTTTGAAGGTTGCTGTTATGGGCTATAATTTTATCATATTCAAATCTAAAATAAAATAGTTATGTGATAAATTGAGACAAAATACTATAAAAATACTATAAAATTGTTATAATTAAGCCTATAATGATGTTAATATATTCGATACATTTAAATCTATATTAAAATATTTTGTAAAATAAGTTTCACATGATTTCTATTCAAAACCTAACAAAGACCTTTAAAATTCGTATTTTAAAGGAAAAAAAAAGATATCAGACAATTACTGCTGTTGATAATATAAACTTAGAAATAAAAGAAGGTGAAATTTTTGGTTTGATAGGACCTAATGGTGCTGGGAAAACCACAACACTAAAAATTTTATCAACATTAATAATACCTGACAGTGGAATTGCGACAATAGACGGTTATGATGTTGTAAAAAATGAAGATGAGGTTAAAAAAAGAATAGGACTATTAACAGGTGAGTTTGCAAGGTCGCTCTATTGGAGATTAAGTGGCCTACAAAATGCAAAGTTTTTTGCGCAACTAAGAGGCATATGGAAGCCAGATCGCCAAATAGATGAACTTTTTAAATTGTTGTACCTAGATAAACATAAAAATGAACTAGTAATGAAGTATTCAACAGGCATGAAGCATAAACTGGCTTTAGCAATTGGGTTGCTTAATGATCCACCTGTATTGTTTTTAGATGAACCTCTAACAGGAATTGATCCAGTTACTACTTATGAGATAAAAGACATTATAAAAAATCAGTTTAAAGAAAAAACAATTATCTGGTCTTCGCATAATTTGTATGAAATAGAAGAAATGTGTGATAGCATAGGGATAATGAATAACGGAAGAATTATTCTTAAAGGAAACCCTGAGGACTTAAAAAGAAACTACTGGGATCACACAAAAATACAAGTTATGGTTGATAAGCCATATGAATTTAAATTGTTTCCAAATGCCACTATAATCGATAAAAAAGTTGAGATCAAAACTACAGATATCAAAAAAACTGTATATGATGTACTCAAACATGCTGATATTAAAAAAGTTGAAATAAAAGATATTAAAACTGTTAAGCCATCCCTCGAAGAAATTTTTATGAAAGGAGTAAATAATGATAGATGAAATTAAAAAAATATTTGTTTTCGTCATAAGAGATTTTAGGATCCTCTTGTCATATAAATTAGCTTTTTTCTTACAATTTATTAATACAATATTTAATCTTTTTTATTTGGTTTTATTTGGTAGCATGTTTGCAAATACTTCCCCGTCTGTTCTTGAACCATATAATTTAACATTTATTGAATATATCTTAATAGGGTCAATCGGTTGGGGTTTTTTATGGAGTATAATGAGTTCAACATCTTCGTCTCTTTCAAGTGAGATGATGCTTGGGACGCTTGAATCGATTCTAATAACCAGAACAAAAATATTAACGATGATGATTTCTTACACTATATTTGGATGCATATTTGGTATGATTTCTATATCTATATTGATAGCAGTTGGTTATTTTATCTTTGATGTCATGGTTTTAGGTTCAGCCACTGTTTATACACTTATTATTTTTATTTTATCTGCATTTATGATGATGGCATTTGGATTAATATTTGGTGGTTTAACAATTTGGTTGAAAAATATTGGTCAGACTATACCTTTATTACAAAATATATTTATGTTTTTTTCAGCTGTTTATTTTCCAATAACAGTTTTACCGGTTTTTCTTAGACCTGTTGCAAAATTTATACCTTTTTACTATATAATTGAAGGTCTCAGAAAGTCTCTTGATTCTTCAACCCCGCAATCAGAAATCATATATTTCATTTTAGTAATTACTGCAATAACAATTTGTTTAATGGTGGTTGGTAATTATATATTAAAAAAATGTTTAATAAAGGCTAAAAAAGACGGAAGTCTTATGTTTTATTAATAATAAATTTTAAAACCGCATTGTTATATATTTTTTAAATTATTTGTAAAAATACTATAAAATAATATCAAAAGATTTTTATTTTCATAAACCAATAGTATATGTTATGATGCTAAAAGCAAGAAAGGGTGAAAAAGGAATTGCAATTTATGATTCAAGTCCTAAAAGAGCTGTCGATTTCAATCTCGATATAAAAGAAACAACATGGGAGATAATCCAAGCTATAAAGAAATATGGACAAGAAGGTGCTGTTAAAAAGATAATGAAACTTTTCGATATTGATGAACAAAACGCAAAAGAAGACATTCAAATAGTGCTTACAAATCTAAAAACTTTAGATATAAGACTTGAAGATATCCCTGAAAAAGTCATTGAATCAAAATATGCACCAAGAACAGTCCAATTTGATATTACGCCAAGATGCAATTCAAGATGCATATATTGTCTTTCAGCAGATCTTATGGCACATGGAAAAGATCTACCAACTGAAAAAATCCTTGAAACAATCAAAAAACTAAACGATCTTGACATGATTTCATTTGTAGTCAGTGGTGGAGAACCATTTTTAAGAAAAGATATTTTTGAAATATTTGATTATGCAGAAAATCTAAAAGTACAAACATGGGTCTTCACAAATGCTTTACTAATAGATGATAAAACTGCAAAAAGACTTGCCGCTTACAAATATCTGGGGGTACAAATCAGTCTAGACAGTTCAAACCCTGCTCATCATGACTGTCAGAGAGGCGTTCCAGGAGGATTTGAAAAAACTGTAGCAGGAATAAGAAATCTGATAAAATATGGAAAACCACCAATGGTAGCAATAACAATTACACCAACTAATTATGAAGATCTGGAAGAAACAGTATCATTTTTAAATAAACTTGGTGTTAAATTATTGAGAATATCAACAGTGTGGCTTGGAGCAGGACGAGGAGAAAAAAACAAGGACAAGGTCAATCTTCCACTTGATAAAATAAAACTTCTTGGAAAGAGAATAATTGAAATGAACAATCAATACAAGGGAACAATGAACTTTTCAGCATCTCCAAACATGTTTGATTTTACTAAAAATCCTGAACTTGCTGGTAGCGCAGAAATAGGATGTGACGCAGGAAAAGAAAATCTATACATTACATCAAATGGAGATATATTCCCTTGCTATGTGCTCGCTTATTCAGAATTCAAGGCAGGGAATATCCTAAATGATGATATTACAGAAGTTTGGAAGAATTCAAAGATATTTGAAATGTTCAGAAATATGTCAGTAAAGGATTTTGATAAATGCAAAAATTGCAAATTCGTCAAGGATTGTGAAGGTGGGTGCAGAGGAAGTGCTTATTCTTATTTCAAGTCACTAACAGCTTACGATCCTGTACGTTGTTCTTACTTCAACAATCCTAAATAAAACTATTATAATTAATATTTAAAATTATTTTAAAAATCAATCTTTTTGTTATATTTTACTACAAAATGTTACTATTATAACATATATTTGGGAATAAGTTATTATAATAACGTTATATATAAATATTATTGAGGAAATAATAAATAAAGGTGTAAAAAAATGACTTATCAAAAACCAGAGCTTTTGAAAGCTAATGCAGGTACATTAAATATAAATTCAATATTGGCTGGATCACTTGGATCTGGAAAAATATTCATATAAATGTATAAGAATATTATATTTAAATATTCTAAAGTAAATATAAAGTAGAGGTGTAAAAAAATGACTTATCAAAAACCAGAGCTTTTGAAATCGAATGTAAATACATTAGATATAAATTCAATATTGATTGGATCAATTGGATCTGGAAAAATATTCATATAATGCATATACATTGAATTAAAAAGATTCTTAATCTTTTTTTTATTTGATTTTTCAAAAAGTATTAAAAGCATGAAATTAGAATACGATGGAGTTTCTCTTCATGTACAAAATAAGAAGAATCAACAATGGTGTAGAAATTTTTACTGGTTCAGATTATTATAATAGAGTCTCCTTAAATAAAACAACATTTGAGATAATTAAAGCTATAAAAAAATACGGTCCAGAATGTGCTGCTAAAAAAATATCATATCTTTTTGGCATTGATGAAAAAAATGCAAAAAAGGATATAGAAATCGTACTTGCAAACTTAAAAACTTTAAAGATGAATATAGATGAAATACCAACCACTGTTCCCAAAGTCCTATACGCCCCTCGCACAATTCATTTTGATATAAATTCAAGATGTAACTCAAAATGCATATATTGTCTAGCGTCTGAAAGGATGAAGAATATTGAAGAAATGTCAACCAATCAAATAATCAATATAATAGACCAATTGCCAGATCTTGGAACGTGGATACTTCTTATAAGTGGAGGAGAGCCTCTTCTAAGAAAAGATCTATTTGAAATACTAGATCATATAGAAAAAATACATTTGCTCACACAGGTATTCACAAATGGTACACTGATTACAAAAGAAATCGCTGAAAAATTCTCTAAATTCAAATATGTGTTCTTACAAGTAAGCTTAGATAGCCATATACCCGAGCATCATGACCTCAATAGAGGGGTAAAAGGCTTTTATGAAAAAACATTGCGAGGAATAAAATATCTTCTTGAGTACAATGTTGAAACAGAAGTATGTATGGTATTGACAAAGAACAATTACAAAGATCTTGAAGGAACAGCAGAATTCCTCCGCAATCTTGGAATAAAACATATAAGGATAGGTCCAGCTCACCCTTATGTGGGAAAAGGATTTGAAAACAGAAGTGAACTTGAACTGGATAAAGATCAGTGGAAGTGGATCGGGCAAAAGATCTTGGAATTAAATAAAAAATATAATGGATCGCTTGTATTTGCACCGACTCGACATTTTATAATCTACACAATTAAACCAAATCTTTCGACAAAAATAGAGAAATGTGGAAATGGTCGGTCACTTCTTTTCATACGTCCGGATGGAAGTGTCTATCCATGTATATTTTTGGTATATCCTGATTATATCATTGGAAATGCAACAAAAGAACCGCTGTCAAAGATATGGAAAAATTCAAATCTTCTCAAAAAAATCAGAAACTTAAGTGTTGAGGATATTAAAAAATGTAGGACCTGCGATGTTAAAGACATCTGCAACGCAGGCTGCAGGGCAAATTCGTATTATCATTTTAAAACAGCATTTGAGTATGACCCACTATACTGCGAATTCTTCGGTAAATGAGGAAATAGTATGTTAAGGGCAAGAAAAATAGAGAATGGAATAAGAGTTTTCAATTCAAAGGAAAATGCAGGTTACAATTTTTCAGAAACAACATGGGAGATAATCCAAGCTATAAAGAAATATGGACAAGAAGGCGCTGTTAAAAAGATAATGAAACTTTTCGATATTGATGAACAAAACGCAAAAGAAGACATTCAAACAGTGCTTACAAATCTAAAAACTCTTGGCCTGAAACTTGAGGATTTTCCAGAAAATGCATCAGATGCAAAATATGCACCAAGAGTGGCACAACTTGATGTAACACAAAGATGTAATTCGAAATGCATATACTGCTTTTCACAACAAAGATTATACGATCAAACGGAACTGTCAACAGAAAAGATACTAGATACAATTAATGATCTTTCAACACTTGAAACATGGCTAATTATCATAAGTGGTGGAGAACCATTTTTAAGAAAAGATATTCTAAAAATAATCGAACATGCTGACAAACTACAGATATCAATATGGATTTATACAAATGCAACTTTGATTAACGAAAAAATTGCAAAAAAACTTTCTAGGCTCAAAAATATAGATAAGATACAGGTAAGTCTTGACAGTTGCATCAAAGAGCATCATGAAATGAACAGAGGCACAAAAGACTCTCTTGAAAAAACAGTAAATGGAATAAAAAATCTAATCAAAAATGGAATATCACCTGAAATAGAAATGGTTGTTACTAGAAATAATATAGATGATATTGAGCAAACAGTGGCTTTTCTAAATGATATCGGAGTAAAAAAAGTGCATATTGGTTCTGCTGTTTTTGGTGGAAGAGGAATAGAAAATAAAGAAATGATAAATCTAACCAGAGAACAGTTAAAAGGATTAAGTGAAAAAATATTGGAAGTGGCTGAAAAATATTACGACTCAATGCTCATACAAAGAAAAAATTTTATGGAGGGTTTAAGTCTGTCAGATAGAATGTATAAATGTGGACTTATCCTAAAATTTACATTATTTATTACACCAAACGGTACTGTTTATCCTTGTCTTTTTTTAAATGATGAAAAATATGCTATTGGAGATATCAAAAAAGAATCGTTATATAAAATATGGAATAATTCGGAGTTTCTTAAAAAAATTAGAAATAACACATTAAATGAACCTGAAGAATGTAAGAATTGTGATATTAGAGATTTATTCCAAAGTATATCCTAATCAAAAAATGTATATGAAATTCTTATAACGAAAAATTACTAGGGTATCCACTTTGTTGCATATTCTTATTTGTTGTAACTTCCTTCCAATATTTTTCTTGTCTCAATTTTATAATCCTCAACATTTTGCTGATCAAAAGGATTAACATTTAATAAAAAACCAAGATACATCATTTCCATCATCTTAAACTGTAACAATTGCCCTATTGAATACTCAGATTTATCTGGTAAAGTTATTTCAATAAAAGGTCTTTTTCCTTTTTTAAAAGCTGTTTGTGTTCCTATTAAAATAGCGTCCATTATCTCTTTTAGTTTTTTTCCTTGTATAACATCAACCAGCTTTGAATATTCATCATTATCAGGTATAACTATATCTGAATTATTTCTTTTAACATTTACAAATGTAGTAAATCTATCATATGGCCCACCAAGATATAGTTGTGCCATTGAATGAAGATCAACAGAAACAATTGACACTGTAGGGGTAATACCTTCAAGAACTCTTTTTTTGTCTTTGTTAAATTCTTTACCAATGCTTTCACCCATCAGTTGTCTATACCATTTCCCAACTGATTCTAAATCATTACCAACTAATAATAAATTATGGATGTTTTTACCTTTTTTATAGTGAAGATAAATTAACGTTGCACTTACGGCTGCAGGATTATTGAGCAGATTAGTATCTAAGCATCTGCTTTTCATATCATATGCACCTGCTAAGAGTTGATCAATATTTATTCCAAGTAAACCAAGTGGGAATAAACCCACTGGGGAAAAAACAGAGTATCTTCCTCCAACCTTCTTTGGTATCTCAAGGGCATCAAATCCATTTTCGTGTGCGTAATTCCAGTATTTTGAGTTTTTATCAGATGTAACAACTACAAATTTTTCATAATCTTTTTTATATTTCTTAAGCATCTCAACAAGTATCTCAAAATTAGCTATAGTTTCAGTAGTCGCACCTGACTTACTGACACCATTAATAATAATATTTTCTCCTTTTTCTAAAACGGGTTTGATAATTTTTATTATATC
>Ga0172362_10002716_pt1 | contig 15307 bp, 15 predicted proteins | sample LakKivs1_kivu2a2_FD_114534 | JGI IMG/M metagenome (GOLD analysis project Ga0172362, IMG submission 114534) | Sediment microbial communities from Lake Kivu, Rwanda - Sediment s1_kivu2a2 | ecosystem: Environmental > Aquatic > Freshwater > Lake > Sediment | place: Rwanda: Western Province, Lake...
GTAGTGTAGCCCTTTACCCCGTTAGAAATTCCCCCAGGAGAATTTCTAACATTCATTTCTAACGGGGTTTATGGACGCCACGATAAATAGGGGTAGGGACAAGCCCCTGCACTACCAATTTTTTTCTTAGGCAAAATAGAGCAAAAATACGGAATGAATGAAAGAATTCGGTGGGCACAAGCATAGAATCTCACAATAACAAGGGATCATAGTGTAGATATGGAGCAATATGAGTAAATTTTTCCTGCCTATTTTTATTCTGTTTTATCATTTTTTAGTTTCTTACTATTCTTTCTTTCCTTGCAATTTAATAGGGTCACCAATCTCTATCGGTTTCCGGCTATCTCTTATGACCGCAGTTGAATTATCTTCTTGAATATCCGCAGTGACTTCCAATACACCAATCTTCTCAATGATTATTCCCAGAACTTCACCGGTTACGGGATGGACAACCTCGTCCCCCTCTCGATAGATAATAAACCTTGCTTTTGGTTTAACCTGCTGATTTTTCCCCAGATCGATGAACACTATATCTCCATATGCTGTCATAAATTTCTTTTCTTTTACTCCGGCAATATATCCATCGAATGCAAAATCGGGAGGAGCAATAAAGATATCCCTTTCATATTCGAATCCTGGCTTAATCTCTTCTAATTTTACCACCAGCTCCTTACCAGGCATCTCTTCCGATACTTGCACTTTTTGATACGTGGGAATTATCAGGTCATCACCGGGAAAAATCCAGTGTGGATTCTTTATATACTTATTATACTCCCATATCTTTTCCCATAAAGAAGGATCATCGTAGTACCGGTTAGCGATTTCGTGAAGACAATCTCCCATTTTTACTTCGTACGCCTTAAGCACTAGTTCCATTCCCTCAGGAATATCTTTTTCAGGAAGAACTCTTCTCTCAGTTACAGCCTCCTCCACCTTTTCTTGAGGCTTCTCCACTTGAGCTTCCTCAGGGGGAACCTCGCTCGGCTCCGCGGGTTCTTCTTCCGCCTCAAAAGTAATCTCTTCTTCAGAAGGTTCGGGAGGCAGAGCTTCCTCCGTTTTCTCTTCAAACGCAGGAATCTCTACTCCCTTGTCAAAAACAGGAATTTCTTCTTCAGAAGGTTCGGGAGGTAAAGCTTCCACATCTTCTTCCTGAGCCTGGACAAAGAAGATACTTAAAGTCAATAGACTACACAATAGAAAAATAAGAATTCCTCTTTTCATTTTTTACTCCTTTCCATAACTTTTTAGTCTTCCCGAGCCGAAATTACATCCATAGATTCCTATCTAAACTTCTATACTGGATAGCCTCAGCAATATGATGGGAGGCAATATTCTCCTTTGTTTCTAAATCTGCAATTGTGCGGGAAACTTTTAGAACGCGGTCATACGCCCGCGCTGAAAGTCCCAAACGCTCAATTGCGTCCTTCAATAACTTCTGGGCTTCTTTTTCCAGAATACAATGCTTTCTTATGTGTTTTGTCTCCATATGAGAGTTACAATAGATTGATTTATACTTTTTAAATCTCTCTTTCTGTATATTTCTCGCTTTCTGAACGCGAGTACGAATTGTTGATGAAGACTCCCCTTCTGTATCCAGTGTCAACTCCTGGTACTTAACTGGTGGCACTTCAATATGCATATCGATTCGGTCAAGGAGCGGCCCTGAGATTTTAGCTCGATATTTCTGAATCTGGAAAGGAGTACAGGTGCATTCTCTCTGTGAATCGCCACAGAACCCGCAGGGGCAGGGATTCATAGCTGCCGCCAGCATAAACTTGGCAGGATAAGTTAAAGCGGTACTTACCCGGGCAATAGTCACCATACCATCCTCAATAGGCTGACGCAAAACTTCCAAAACGTTGCGGTGAAATTCAGGAAGCTCATCCAGAAAGAGAACTCCATTATGGGCTAAGCTAACCTCGCCAGGCCTGGGAAAAGAACCGCCTCCTATCAATGCCACGTCAGATATAGTATGGTGGGGAGAACGGAAAGGCCTGGTACCTACAATTGCCGAGCCGGAAGAGATTAGACCAATGACACTGTGAATCTTTGTGGTCTCTAATGCCTCATCTAAGGTTATTGCCGGTAAAATTGACGGCAACCTCTTAGCCAGCATGGTTTTACCAGACCCGGGCGGCCCAATTAGAAGTATGTTGTGTCCACCACTGGCAGCGACTTCCAGGGCGCGCTTGGCATATTCCTGACCTTTGACATCACCAAAATCTATCTCATAATTACGCCTATCTTCAAATTCCTCTTCCAGATCTATAGAAAAGGAAGAAAGCTCGTTACTTCCGTTCAAAAAATCGACGGTCTCTTTCAAATTTCTAACCGGAAAAACCTTTAAACCTTCCACCACCGAAGCTTCTTTTTTGTTCCTCTCAGGAACAATTAAACCCTCTACGTCAGCCTCTCTTGCCGCCAGGGCAATGGGCAAAATTCCCTTGACCTTGCGCACACTACCGTCCAATGATAGTTCTCCCAGAACTATATACTTCTGGAGCCTGTCCTGGGATAATTGACCACTGGCAGCCAAAATCCCTAAGGCAATGGGCAAATCGAAAGCAGCACCCTCCTTCTTTACTGCCGCAGGAGCCAGATTGACCGTAATCTTCTTCATAGAAAATTCGTATCCCGAGTTCTTAATCGCTGCCAGGACTCTGCTTTTACTCTCCCTGATTGCTGTATCGGGAAGACCGACCGTAGAGAAATGGGGAAGTCCAGAAGAGATATCTACTTCCACCTTTACTGGATAAGCCTCAATTCCTAAAACCGCACTACTTAGTCCAATGGAAAGCATTAAGATCCTTTCTCCCTAACGTTTGTTTCTAAAGTTTACCATAAATCCTAATCTTTTGCAATACTTTTTTGTAGTGCCCCGTTAGAAATGGATGTTACAAATTCTCCTGAGGGAATTTCTAACGGGGTAAAGCCCTACACTACAAATTCATTATCCATATAATGAAATCCCGAATCGCTTTTCTTGGCAGATTCGGGATTTTCGTCGAAATTCGTCTTGGTCGCGCCGAGAAATTCAGTGCGCTCTTTTCTTATTCTCCTATACCAGGAACCACTATTCCCTTCTTCTTCGCGCCTTTCTTTTTCTTCTTTCCTTTCTTCTTCGCCATTTTTCTGCTCCTTTCCTTCATTACCGCGCCACCCATAGAGCCCTCGTCCCTATTGAATATCAACTCCCATACTATAGTCTCTCACAGGTGCAATCGTCATAGGATTCGCCGCATCCTTCACAGACTCCGTCAACTATTTCCCTACCGCACTTGCAAGGTGTACAGCCGCAAGTCTTACACATATCCTTCACCCCCCTTCAGAATATGAATTCCTGAAATATTTGACGAGAATCCCCGATTGGAGTAATTTATAATAATAGAGGTTTTTGCTTAGGAAAAGGAAAAAGTTAGCAATGTTTCAATCTGTTTATCAAAAAGCAAAATTCTTAGTCAACAACCACCATCTTATTACCTTTTCAGTTCCCGCACGGCTTTTTTGAGGCACTTGAGAAGCTCTCTTTCAATCTCCTCTTCACTTCTGCACTCGCCAATGTCTGGCTTCACACATGTTATAGTTTTCAATAACACCCTAATAATCTCGCAACGCGACATTTTCTTATGTCCTTCCTTTTCTATCCTTTTTGCTAAATTCCTCAAAAAGTCGATTTGTGTTTTCTGTAATAAAACGGAACTTTGTTTGGCTTTGCGCAAAGTCATAATTCAGCTTCCCCTCGGTAATGTTGAAATCAATCTTTCAAGCAGGCACAAATAGCAACCTTTTACGCCGGCTATTAATATTTCCTTATAGCCCGTAATATCCTTTCCTCCAGGTCTCTCTCTGTTCTAACACCTTCGACATTAAGGTCCAATTTCATAAAGACATTAATCAAGGACCTAACTATATAAGAGCGAGGCAATTTATAGCCTTTCTTCTTTTTCATCATCTTCGATAGTGCGTAGAACCAGTCAAGAGCTTCATCGGGAATGGTTATGGTAACCTTATGTAAACCTTTTCTTACTTCTGACCTGAAACGTTTGTAATCCTTGACCATGCCACAAGCCTCTTTCTCATTTGTTTGCCTCAAATAATGCCACAATAGACTAAATTTGTCAAGTACATTATTGATACGACGCCTTTTGACTCTTTTCAAGTAACACATCAATGGCTGCAATATCTTCCTGGGAAAGCATCCAATCCCCTGCAATAGCGGTCTCCTCAATCTGAGAGGGACGCCTCGCACCCACGATGGCTGCGGTTACCTCGGGACGGCGCAAGACCCAGGCTATTGCTAACTGCGCTACAGTTCTACCACTCTTTTCGGCAAGGGAGCGCAGATTTTCAACCAATTTAAGATTAACACTCAACTCGGGTTCCTGAAAGCGTGGGTCTCTACGTCGGTGGTCATCCTTGGGCAGATTCTTTACGCGTTCTCTGTTAAATTGCCCTGTTAAAAGCCCTTTTTGCATGGGACTATAGGTGACTACTCCGATGTTGTTTGCCGAGCAGTAGGGGAGGATTTTTTTCTCAATACCACGCTCCAGCATACTATAAGGTGGCTGTAGAGAGGCTACAGGATGGATTGGCTGGACGCGTTTGAGTTGTTGCAGATTAAAATTTGATACCCCACCATAACGAATTTTACCCTCTTTTATCAAATCTCCCAAGGTTGTCCAGGCTTCCTCAATGTCTTCGTCAGGCTCTGGCCAGTGAATCTGGTAAAGGTCAATGACTTCTATTTTGAGTCTTTTCAGGCTCGCTTCAATTTCAGAGCGGATACTTTTCTTCTTCAGGCGTCCCGATATATTTCCGTCCTTATCCCAGACCCGCTCGCATTTTGTAGCAATGATAGGCTTTTTGCGTAATCCTCTGATAGCTTTCCCCACAATTTCTTCAGAGTGGCCAAGTCCGTAAACTGCTGCTGTGTCTATCCAGTTAATTCCCAATTCAAGAGCGCGCTGAATTGCGGAAATCGAATCTCTGTCATCCTGGGGACCCCAGCTGAACTTCCATTTGCCGCCTCCGATTGCCCACGTGCCCAGTCCAATAATTGACAGGTTAAGATCTGTCCAGCCTAATTTTCTTGTTTTCATAATCTCCCTCCTTTCCCAGACGCGAAGGGCAGATTCTCCTGAAGCCATTTATAAATTACTATCCTTTTCCCCTCATATTCTCCCTGATAAACCATTTCCAGTTCTTTGGGGACGGGAGAAGGATTAAGCAAAAATTTCAACTCTGCTCTTCTCGTAGGAATGTATCGTTCGTCTATCACCAGATAATCGGCTTTACGCTTTCTTGCATAAATAGTGACCCCTTCATAGGAGTCCTCAGGAATGGAAGCAATGAGATTCCCTGAATAAAATGCGGCATATGGTTTTCTGGACATAACAACAGAAGATTTCTCTGCATTATTTTTCAGCCAGATTCCTGCTTCCTTGTGTTCCAAATCGTATTTCTTGGTAATTGACTTATAGAAGAAATAAAAAATCGATGGAAGAACCAGAAAAAGAAAGACATAGTTCCCCCATTTCCTGCCTATAATCCTTTCCCACTCAAAGAGTCCAACAACTGTCCAGGCAATTAGTAAAGGGATGAGAAATGTGAAAAATCGGTTCTGCACACTAAACAAAGAGTATTGTAGAATTGCCAAAATCACGAAAGAGCAAAGAAAAATTTCTTCTTTCTTGTAGGGTATTTCCTTTCTTTTTAAGAAAATGCCAAAAAGCAAAACCAGAACAAAATTGTATGTCAAACTGCTGGGGATTCTGTCAAATATAATGCGTAAAATATTTTTCATTACTCTTTTTCCCACAATCCAGGGATGATGCAGAGCAAAAGAGAACGGTCTATAATTAACTTTATCCGATTCTATTGCTATTTCTTTACTTTCCTGATGGCTGGTCTGGAGATTGGCGGGAGCTAATCCATATTTTTGGTATTCCGACCGAAAAGTGGTGTAGAAATTATAACTGCTTTTCTCACTAATTGTCCAGTATCCCAATTCTTTCCTGACGAAAAAAAGGTAGGGCAGGGCAAAAATGAGAAAGCCCAGACTAAATGTAAGAAGTATCAGATTTTTTTTATTCTTAGCTTGGCTGTTTTTCAAAAACAGCCCAGGAAAAAATAGTACCCACATCGCCATTAGAAAATATATGAAAAATCCCTCTGGTCTGGTAAGATACGAAAGACCAAAGATAAAGCCAACCAGTAAGAAAAGCCATGCTTTACTTTTTTTGAAAGCAATTAACGCTGTAAAAATTCCTGTCACTATCAAAAAGGTATAAGTGCTTTCAGTTAATACCTGTTGAGAAGATATCACCAGCCGGGGATGAAAAATCATCAGGATGACAGAAAGTCTGGCAACTTTTTCCGAAAAGACTTCCCGGATTAAAAAAAATGCTGGAATTATCAAAATAGAACCCATTATTGCTGAAACCATCCGCCCGGAAAATTCCAAATCTTTAAATATGAAAGAAAAAAGTCCAATTAAGACGGGATAAAAGGGAGGCCAATAGGCATCGATTCCTTGCCCGGGATGAGGAGAAACCAATTTCTTCCCCAGTGTGGCATAAAAGACTCCATCGGTTTCAATCACTGGAATATGTAATAAGAAAATGAAGCGAATTAGAAAACCAGAAAAAACACTTAAGGCGAGAAACGTTAACCAGTATTTCTTACTTTTTGTTCCCATCTTATACCATTCTTGTAGCGGCAAAGCGTAAGCTTTGCTTCCTTTTTAGCAGAGCTGTCGCTCTGCGGCTACATTGCATTCTTATGGCAAAGCTATTGCTCTTGTACACTACATGAACTAATCAGTTCTTTCCAGACCGCTTCCACCCGCTTTCGTAAACTGGCAGAATCCAGGTCACCCTTAATCATATAGTCTGCATATTTCTTCTTTTTATAGAGAGGAATTTGCGCACTTATTCTGGCTTTAGCCTCCTTAAGAGTGAGAGTACCATCTCTCTGCAATCTCTCAATCTGTATTTTCTGAGGTACATAAACCAGAATTATCTTGTCAACCAAATACTCAAGTTTAGCCTCAAAAAGAAGAGGTATATCGACCAGGAGAATATCCCTCTTTCTCTCTCTTGCTACCAACCCGGACCGTCTTGCAAGTTTCTGAAATTCTTCTGTTTTTCTTTTTATTTCAGCAATAATCTCAGGATGTATAATTGCGTTTAAAGATTTTCTTTTCCGTTTATGTCCAAATATTGCCTCAGCCAGTCTTTTTCGGTTCAATGTCCCTTTCCTGTCTAATACTTCCTGGCCGAATTTCCTGGCTATCTCTTTCAAAACTTTTGTGCCGGGTTTGGTTAACTGGTGAGCAATTTTGTCGGCATCGACAGTTTTGCAACCAAAATTCTTGAATATCTTGAGAACCGTGCTTTTTCCTGAGGATATTCCTCCCGTCAAACCCACAATTAGCATTTTCAACTCTCTCCTTTTTTAACACAGTATCTACTTTTTCTCTTCAAAGACCTGTGCGGAAAAAGTATATATTTCGGTATCTTTATCCTTCCACGCATCTTGTGACAAATGTGCCTTGTCATAACAGAGTCGGTTCAGGAACTCCTCTTTTGACCAGCCAGTTTCAGTAGCTACCTGCGGCAGAAAGACTCCTTGATTAGAGCCTCTTTTTACAATCACACCATGTTTCCCCATTTCTATCTCATTTACGTTTTTGATTCGCTCTGGCACCGTCAACACAGAAATCTCAATCTCTACCTCAGCCAACTCTCCCGGTACCACCGGCGGAAAGCGAGGGTCACCGGTGGATGACTGAATCGCCATCTGGGAAACAGCCTTGTACAGTTCTTCCAGAGGCATAATATACCCGATGCAGCCACGCAGCATTCCCTTCTTTCGCAAAGTCACGAAGACACCTCTTTTCTCTTTCAACATAGGGTCGTCCACATTAAACTCTGATATCTTACGGGAGCGAATATACTCCTCGATTGTCTTCCGCGCGATACCGAGGAGAATTTTCTTTTGCTTTTCATTTAACATTTTCTCACCCCCTTTTCCTTCTCCCAATTCAGGAGTTATCTTTTCATCTTCCCGGCGCATTATGGCAAAGGCACCGTACCCCACCACTCTATCCTTATCTCCAGTAACATCTCCAGAATTCGCATATTTCAAAAGCTTTATTCTATTTGCCCCGCATGCTTTTGCTGCTAGAACTGCAGTAAATACAGCTGCCCCACCGCAAAGCTCCGTCTTTCCGCTTATAAGGTGGCTCCTTAAACTATCCAGATTGAAATTCTCCAAGTCCTGGATTGCCACTCTATCTGTCAGACATGCCTTTCCGTAGGGGTGGTAATGGGACATGTCCGTAGAAGCAATTATTAGTATTTTTTTCTTGCCCTTTGCAGCCACGATATCATCAGCCAAAAGCTGACAGAACTCTTCAGAGCTATCATTGACAACAATAGGCACTATCTTGAAATCTTTCAAAGTTGCCTGGAGAAAAGGAAGCTGGACTTCCAGAGAATGTTCATCCTTGTGTGCTGTTTCATCAAAATTAAACAATTGATGTTTACTGATGATTTCCTTAGCAATTTCAGAATCTACTTCAACTTTTCCCAGGGGAGTTTGCCACCAGCCTTCGACATAAACCGAAGCTCCCCTAACAGGCAAATGATGGCTCGGTCCCAGAAGAATTACGGTGTCAAAATCCTCCCCCTCAAGCTGATGGTAAGCATAGGCTGCCACCTGACCCGAAAATATGTAGCCAGCATGGGGTGAAATCAGTGCTATTAATTTTCCGGGGAGTTTATCCTGGTCGACATTTTCCAGAAAACCGTTGACAGCGTCCTTTAACGCCTTCGGTGAGCCAGGATAGAACTGGTCACTCCAGCGAGCTCGACGAACTTTAGACTCATAAGCCTCTGCTACCCATGGGGAAGAAATACAGAAAAAGAGAAAGACAAAAGAGAGAAAAATTCTTCTAAGACACATTTTATACTCCTTTTCTATTCACCTTAATAAGCATCGCTCAAAAGGTGAATGTTACCTATTTTAAGCCTTTCCAGGCCTGCCCTCCTTGCTTCTTCCAGGCACTCCTCAGCGTGGACTCTGGAAGTTGTGGGAAGATCGGACATATAGAAATGGGGATGGAAAGCCAGAAGAGAGTAGGGAATCTCCCGGTCTAAGGATGCTATGAATTTAGCAATCCCGGAGACCTCAAACCTGTCAACATAACCGGGCACCAGAAGCGTTGAAGCCACGAGGAAAGGCGGTTCTCTTCTTTTCTTAGTATAATCAGCCAGAAAAGAGAAGTTCTCCAATGTCCTTTTGTTAGAAACCCCGCACAAAGCAATGTTTATCTCCTCGCTGAACGCTTTCAGGTCAAATTTTATACAGCCTTCAGAACGGAGTGATAACTCTGCCATATCTTTTAAAAATTCAGGGTTCATACAGCCATTCGTCTCCCAACAGATGCGCACTTTCTTCTTTTCCAGAGCGAGCCGGGAAGTCTCCAGGGCATGGTGTATATGGGGAGTAGGGTCGCCGCCAAAATAACAGATGCAATTCGTCTTTCCATCCACAAAATCAGACAACTCCTTTGAGGTTACGAAATCTCCCTCTTTCAGGGTTTCAGTCTTCTCCAGAGCCAAAGGAGTTGCCTGTTCCATCAGTCGCTCAACCTCTTCCCGGTAGTGCCAGTTCTGGCAGAACAGGCAATCGAAGGAGCAGCCGTGATAGAAGACTGCTAAATTCTTATATCCATAGCTATCCTTCTCTCCACAAACCCATTCAGCCACACAGTTGGTCGGCAGTGGGTCGTAGTACCAGGATAGGCTCCCCCTTTCTCTGTTTACCAGGTGGACCAACTTTCCCAGATGGTTAGTTCGCAAGCCACAGTAGCCAAAACCTCCTTTGGGAATCCGGCATTCGTTGGCACAAATGGTACATTTCACCCCTATTTCATCCCTGGGAATCGCCTCGGGAAGGCAAAATTTGCTTCTTGAGACTCTATGTGCTTTTTCTATTGAAGGCAGAACTTTCTTGAAGTCTCGCCTTATACACTCCACACAGACACCCAATATTTTCGTAATTAAGGGAGACTCCTGTTTACAATTCAGACACTCCATACTTCTCCCACTACTTTCCCACCATTCTCTTGAATCTTGAGGCATCATCAAACATGTAGACATTGTTGAACATACAATATATTTCCTTTTTTTCTTTACATTTTACTTTAAGTTTACTGAGGTCTCTATCAGTATAACGATATCCGTACCCACTAACTCCGTGGAGACGAAAGTAGACAAACTCTCCTGCAACAGCCTCAGCCTTAAAAGGGTCAACGCAGTGAACCAATCCCAGTTGAGAACAGAGATTCCTTATCTCCTTCCTGTCCCATTTTCCCCTTGGCTCCCAGACTAAACGTAGACCTTGCCTTTTGATTTTCTGGAAGAATTTTTTCATATTCCTCTTATTTTCCGCTGTCGCCTGGAAGCTGGGCGGCATCTGAAAAACAACTATTTTCGATTCCAGAATTTGGGCTATTTTCTGAGTCTTCTCCCATGCCTCAAAGACCATATCGGTTGGCTTGAAGAACCCATAGTGTACCTTCTGTTTATCCGGAATTGAGTAGCCCAGTTTTCTATAGGTTGGACTGGATGGCAAGTGAGTTATCAACTGGGGAGCCTTTAAAGAAAATTCGAATCCCTTAGGAGCCTCTTCCCTCCATTTAAGGACAGTTCCCAGCATGGGAAACTGGTAAAATGTTTTCTGTATCTCCAGAACTTCAAAATTCTGATAATATTTTTCTCTCCCCACAGCAAATCCACAACAACCAACCTTAACCATAAGAATTCCTCACTATACCTTTCTCCTCAGTTGGTAGTCGCAACCTTAAGGTTGCGTCCATATTCGCAGGCTGAAGCCTGCGTCTACCTGGAAAATGTACTCCACCAAATTTTCCATCCCACTTAAAAAGAATCCGATCACTATTTCACATTTTTATCGGGATGGGCTTTTTACAATATGGGCAATTACCATCTTCAATTTTCATCTCTGCCACAGAGAACCCATCTCTTCTGATAACTAATTTTCCACAGTGATGGCAATAGGTATTCTCCCCTATATGTCCAGGAATATTGCCAATGTAGACATAGTGGAGACCCTTTTCAAATCCAATCTTCCTGGCCTCTTCCAGGGTCTCTACAGATGTGAAAGGGAGATGAGACAATTTCAAATGGGGAACGAATTGAGTCACATGCCAGGCCGTATCCTCTCCCAGCTCCTCAACTATCCAGGAGGCAATCCCTTCCCACTCTTTTCTATCGTCATTATATCCCGGGATAATATTGGTTACAATCTCAACCCACATCCCCCATTTCTTCTTTGCCCTTGCGGTGACCTGGAGGATTCCCCTAAAATCGGGAATGTTTCCAATCTTCTGATAACTCTTTTTTCCAAACCCCTTAATATCTACTCTGAAAGAATCAAGATATGGACCAATCTTATCCAGGGCCTCGGGTGTAATGTAGCCATTGGTGACATAGTTTGTAAGTAACCCTTCTTTCTTTGCCAGTCTGGCAGAATCGAGTGTAAACTCAAACCAGATTGTTGGTTCATTATACGTCCAAGAGATTCCCCGAGATTGGCTTTTCTTTGCCAGTTTTACAGTGTCTTCGGGAGAAAAATATTGTGCCTCTGCCCCGTAATCAACATGGGAGATGTCATAGTTCTGGCAACCAGGACAGCGAAAATTGCATCCGAGGGTGCCTAAAGAGAGCCATCTTGAACCTGGATAGAAGTGGAAGAGAGGTTTCTTCTCTATGGGAGATATGGCCCAGGTGGATACCCTGCCGTAGATAAGAGTGTACAGCTTCCCTCGCACGTTCTTCCTCGTCCTGCACCACCCGATCTCTTCTTCTCTAACTGTGCACCTTCTCTGACAGATGCCACATCTCACCCTGCCATCTTTCAAAACCTGATAAATAATTGTTTCTTTCAATACATCCCTCCCTTTCGGGAGGACTCCAGACCACACTTCCCTTTCGGGAGGACTCCAGAAGAGTTAAAATATGGAAAAGCCAGCTTTTCTCAACCTTACAACCGAAGTGTCATAGGGGTCACAAACCTCTTCTTCCAGATAATCTTTATAGCCAATCTCCCTCAATTTTTTTATCATTTCTCCTCTTTCTTCTTTAGGCATCAACCGCGAATCGCTCATTGGAGCAACCCGAAAGTATAATCCTTCCTTCTTCAAGGTCGCCACAGCAAGATAAGGCAGTTCATAAAACTCACCCTTCCCCCCTGTCCTCCTCTCAAACCCTGCGGGAGTGCCAGCCTTTATGGAGACCCGCACATAGAGGTTTCTATATTTCTTTAAAGCTCTCACATATTCTGGATCTTTACCCAAAAGAATCCCGTTTGTCTCCAGAACAAAGAAGTAGTTCGTCTCCTCAACCAGGTCCAGAAGCTCAAGTAGATGCGCTTTCCCCAGAGTTGGCTCTCCGCCAGATATGCGCAATTTCTTAACTTTTGCCGTTCTGGCATTAGAAAGGAGCTTCTCAAGAACCTCTTCAGGAGTAAGGAATTCTCCATATTTGTATGGGAAATCGCGGGAGAAGGAAACCCAACAAAACACGCATCGCAAACAGCAGCCCACAAGATAACCGGTAGAAATTCCCCCGTATACCCCTGTACAGTAGAAATTTGTGTATTTGCGGGAACTGCCTTTCATACATAACTTTTCGGTCTCTATCGCTAACTGGAGGGGATCGAAAGGAATAGAATCTTTGGTAATGAAACCCTGATACTCCACTTTGTAAATTCACCTCTTCTGTCTTTCCACCTCATCCCCGGTCATAGGAACGAACCTGACAGGAACTACATTCCGGATAGTTACTTCTCCTTCTCTCTTTTCCACAAGTTTAAGAACCTGGGGAAAATCGATTTCCCCCACAGGTATCACCATCCTGCCACCCTCGGCAAGTTGGTCTATTAAAGGCCGGGGAATATGGTCAGGCGCACAGGTCACTATAATTCCGTCAAAGGGCGCATACTCCTCCCAGCCTAAATATCCATCACCACATTTTACTTTTACATTTTTATAACCCAATTTCTGAAGAAGCTCCTCTGCCCTTTCAGCCAATGTTTCCAGAATTTCAATCGTATAAACTTCCTTAGCCAGTTCACAAAGTATAGCTGCCTGGTAGCCTGAGCCCGTGCCCACTTCCAGTACTTTCTCATCGCCTTCCAGATTCAAACATTCTGTCATCAAAGCCACAATATAGGGCTGAGAAATAGTCTGTCCTTCCCCTATGGGAAGAGGAGAATCGTCATAGGCAAAAGCTCTATATTCTTCCGGGACAAACTCGTGTCTGGGAACTGTCTCCATTACTTTCAGAATCCGCCGATCTCTTATTCCTCTCTTCTCAATCTGCTCAACCACCATTGCTTTTCTTCTCCTCTCCAGGTCCCTAAAATTGACTCTGACCCCCTTTTTTCGGCAACCGTTGAGGACCACTAAACAGGATACTACAAAAAAGAGAAGAAGATTTTTTCTCATTTCAGTTTTATCTCCAGTCTCTTCGCGCATTGTTCACAAAAATCTGACCCTTTTATATCAGTGTCCCGAAGGCTGTTGGAAAAGTACATCACACATTTTGGATTTAGACAGTGCCTTAAACCGAAAGTGTGCCCCAATTCGTGAACCGCTTCCTTAAGTGCCCTCTCCAGAAAGAGTTTTTCGTTCTTACTATTTTCATAAAACTCTTCCCGCAAGCGAGTTAGAGAAATCAAAGCCACGTCTTTACCCAGGTCTGCTTGACCGAAGATGAAGTTCAGCACGGGAACAAAGATGTCCACATCGAGAATACCTAAAACTTTGTCTGCATCTTGCGGGACATTTCGCTTTAATTCTTCCAGGATACGACTGGAAAAATATTGTCCCCTCTTAGGCCTGTATGCATCCTTAGGTAGAGGCAATCGCTTACCCACCTGAAACACTGCCTGAAATTTCTCTCTCAAAGCCCAGGACAATTTGAAAAGCGTCTCCTCATCAACATCTCCAACTGGTATAATGTAAATCTTCATTTCTGCTCCTTTTTTGCTCTCTCTTTTACCTTCTGACGAACACCCTGTAAGGAAAATTGATAATAGAAATATTGGAATTATCCTTAACAACCATCCACTCATATTCTACTCCAACATTGCAAAAGTTGTGGCAGAAAACAGAAGGGGCTCCTCAATAAGACTCAAATACTTAAACGCTTAATCGGGAAATTTGCCAGATTCCCACTCTGTCCTTGAGGCTACCATATGTCGGAATCCACGTTCATAATTTAACTCGTCTATCTTTAACTTAAACTCCCTGCTCTCAGTCTCACCAGGAGCAAGGGATTCTATCTCTTTATGACTTTCAGAAACGATTTTAATGCCTTCTTGTGGCAGGAGGGAGACTCCTATCTTCTCCACCTCAAGAGGGCTACAATTTTTTACCTCTACTTTTGCAGAAAATTCTGTATTGAAAAGAGCCTTTTCGGGAATATGAATCTCGGTGTGAATAGGAATTATATTCCATTCCTCTCGTAGTCGGGAAAAACAGGACGCGCCCGCCAATACCCACTCTTGAGACGGATAGGGACCTCTCCTTCCCCAGAGAGCCCGCGCCAGGTCATGAGTGAATATTCCTGAGACTGGCCCATCTCCATAAATATTCTTCATTCCCTTTAAGGTCCTGCCATAAAAATCCTCCGGACCAGCAGGATTCAGAGTATACTGATGGAGTGGCCAATCGTAATCATCGCCAACAATCAGATTGGCATCTCCCTTGTTTACATATTCGTTCCAGTCCTCAATCAAGCGATCTAACTGCTCAAGGTCCGACTCGTAGAGCATTACTGCTACGATATCCACACCAGCATCGTTCTTCATCACCACATCCTGGCCATGCTGCCAGCCCTTCTCCCAGCTCAGATTGAACACCCATATCGGCTTGGTAAGATTTGCTTCATCTTTTATTCTCTTTAGTACCATTGCTGCCTTTCTTGCCCTCCACCAATTCCACTGGTCTATTAGAGAAATATCTCTTCCCCGCCTGCGCTCCACTATCCTGCCTAACCATTCCATTCGTTCACTTTTGGAAAACTGATTCCACTTCTGGGGAACTTCCACTTCCATTTCTTTCACAAACTCATCGACCAACTCCAGCCCACCTTTTGCCGTGCGGATATAATCCAATCCGATATAATCGATTCCTTCAATGCTATCTAATCTTTTAATAAACTTGATTATGTCTTCTATCCGCTTTTTATCCCCGATAGAGATACCACGGGTA